>ENA-UOUJ01000286-UOUJ01000286.1-activated-sludge-metagenome-genome-assembly--contig:-NODE-286-length-39309-cov-4.119606_pt1 | contig 39309 bp, 32 predicted proteins | sample MGYA00249839_ERZ747224 | MGnify/ENA primary metagenome ERZ747224 (study PRJEB28782, sample SAMN03220277) | activated sludge metagenome | biome: wastewater; feature: sewage sludge; material... | reverse complement strand
GTTTCAATATAGCCATCGGGGTATGCAACTTTTATCAGGTATTGGTAAACGCCCATGTCCTGAGGTACGCCTTTCCAACTTCCATCCCATCCGCGTTTGGCATCGGTAGTGCTGAATATCTCCTGACCCCAGCGGTTGAATACTCTGAATTCCTGAAGTTTCTGGAAGGTGATATTTGATACACGGAATACATCGTTCTTACCATCGCCATTTGGTGTGAAGGCGGTAGGCACAAACAGATTGTCGCGGTAGTCAATGTCAATTTTTACAGAGTCAATATTACGGCAGCCATCTTCTGCAAGACCCCACACATAGTAGGTAGTAGGCTCAGTAGGTGTAGCATAAGGATAGGCGACGTTTGGATGCGTAAGCGATGACAAAGGACTCCAGCTATACATATAGGCACCGCCTACCAATAGCTGAAGGCTTTGTCCGTATTTGATGGTGGTGTCTTTATTCAGAATGTTTACCAGTGGCAACGGTCTTACAACAGCATAAGAATAGAAAGTGTCCTTACATCCATATTCGTCTGTAAATACCGCTGCATAGGTAGTAGTATCCTTAGGCATAGCTATCGGATTGGCAATCTTGCTCGGATCATCGCAGCCGGAACATGTAAGGCTGGTAGGAGTAGCGTAAATGTCAGTAAGCGGATCGTATTCAAACCACTCTACTGATGTGAAATTACCCAGTGCTACCAGACCAAATTCAGCACCGTAACAAATAGAGGTATCTCTTGGTGTGTAGTCGTATTCGTGAATAGGAACGGTGATGGTTACACTGTCTTTGATCGGACAATCGCTACCGCCAATAGTATGCACAAAATACTCCACGGTCTTGTTTACATAAGCAATAGGCGATTGAATGGTTGAATCCTGTAGGAAGTTTCCGGGCACCCAGGTATAAGCAAATGTGGTGTCTTTAGATTTACAGAAGCCTGCGCGCATCAGTGGTCGTCCGCTATGAACTACCAGATCATCGCTTTTTCCGTTAGCACATACATTTCCGGTATTGGAAACAGTGTAGGCAACCAGGGCATCGCTGGCTCCGGTATTGAGTACGATGATAGAGGCCGGAATATCTTTACCAGGATTGTAGAAACAAATATCCACTACCAGATTTTGGTTTCTGTCCCAGTTGTAGGGCTTGTCAAACTGAAAGTCATTCCATCCTGCCACAGGAGCAAATGCACCAGTGGATGTGTAAACTCGTTTGGTGTTAGGTACAAATGCACCTCCCAGACTTCCCTGCTCTGTACATCCTAAAGAAATAGTGAAGGTATTGAGGCTGGCAGTGCCGGGATCTTTTACTTCAAAACCAAGACTGCTGATAGCGCCGTGTCTGAAACCGGAAGCATACAGGTCTTCTTTTCTAATGATAAACTGCATGTGTGCCGATGTGTATTGAGCAGCAAACGGATTGTTTATGCTCGAAGTATCTTCTCTGCTGCCGAGTTTTTCTCTGTATTGCGTACTCATAACTAAGGTGTCGGGGGTAGCGCAAACAGGAAGTCCACTTGTATCGCAGCTTACCGGGGTAAGTGGTGCAGACCCTGTAGGTTCGGCATTGAGTTGGGTATAACCCGGGCGGCACAGCACAAAGTCTTCTGTAGCATTGACCGTATTTTCATTGACCCCTATGTTCATTACCTCGCTTCGGTGACAACCAACTGTGTCATCTACCCGCACCGTATATCTGTTTGAACTTGGTGGCGTAACGGTTGGCACTTTGCAGTCATTACAACTCATTGTATTGCCAGAGCCTACTTCCGACCATTGGTAAGTAAGGTCTCCGCTACCTCCAAAAATATTAGCGTCTAAGACAACAGGATTATTTGGCTCAATACAAACACTGTCTATCTTATCAATATTGATGTTTGCATAAGGCAAGGTCACCAAAGTATCTTTACACAAGCTTACAGAAGGGAAAGGAGTGAGTACAAGACGAAACACTTCAGGACTAGTGGAGCGAGGTTGAATAGTTACATGCTCACCCGTATCCAGCAAAGTTGTAAAATCATGATTGTACCATTCATACGTCATAAACCCGGTAGGCCCGCGAAGAGAAACACCACCTCTGTCCAGATTACAGGAATCACCGAGTACCGTTACAAGATATTCTTCACATTCTTGTACATCGAAATAGCCGTATCCGAAGTGACCACTCGCTGAACAATCACCAGTAGTAACATCAATGTTTACAGTTTTACCTGCCGATCCACTCAAATTTAGAACGTGTTCAGTCCAGGGTTTATAACGCACTGGCGCACTATTAGCGGTCAACGCACTAGTGAGAAAGCCTGGTATATCGGATGCGGCGACAAAATTCAGATCGGAACACCCTTCTTTGAAAGATTGTCCAGTTACGGCATCCCTTACTGTTACCGTGAAACGTGGTTGTTCTTCTGGAAAATGCCCCTGATCATTTAAAACTACGGCATATAAAAATCTAACACTATAATTATTGATGTTTGCAGGCACAGTGAATGTAAATCTCACTTTCTCTGCTCCAGCACCTGTTAAGTCATCTCCAATTTTTACTGCATACTGTCCGCCATTCGGTGCAACTACTGGAAATAATCCATAAGGATCCACAGGCATAGTAGTATTCATTATAGTGTGCCTACCTGTTACAAACCCAGCATTGGGAGTGGTAATATTGGTTTGTGGAACTCCCCCCGGAAATGGGGCGGAACCTACATTCACCCCTGCCGTTGTATTAGGTCCGCCATATTCGCCTAACCAGCCTGTCGAGTCTCCCATCTCCCAATCAATATTTGGAGGACAAACCAAGTTTTGTGAAAATCCCTTAAACGGTGCAATAGCAATTAGCAAGGCAAAAAGCGCTAACGCAAATGGTGGAATATTCCTTTTCATAAAGACTGTGTAAAATTTCATCAACATGAATAAATTAAATTGGATGATTTAGTGCCAAAGACATAAACAAATATAATCATTATGGTTTAGCACACAATAGCAACTTATTATTTTGTCGCCGTCTCAAAGACAAGCCCTTTAATGTCATGGTTGGGTCTAAGCCCAATGTTTTTCTACCATACTTGCCGCATACTTCATATCCAGCTCCCGCATACACTTAAAATGACCCCGCGGGCATTTATAATATCCCAACTTTGAACACGGATGACAACCCAGCCCCTTATTTTCCAACAGCACCAAACCCGGCGCCAACGTCTTTTCAAGATCATTATAACCATAGTACGGAAACATACCCATCTCCGGCGCAGTATTCCCCCACAGCGACACAATTGGTTTCTTAAATGCAGCAGCCACATGCATCATACCCGTATCATTGCTCACCACCACCCTCGATTTTGAAATAAGCCATGCCGATTCATTCAAATCAAACTTGCCGCAAGAATTATAAACCTTCACCCCATCTACCTTCGCTATTTCCCTGCCCTCTTCCCTATCCTCCGGCCCCCCAATCAACATTACCGGAAACCGCACCCCCTCCACAAACTCCTTCCATTTTTCCACCGGCAGCTTTTTCGTATTGTACGACCCCCCAATCACACACGCCACATACCCCGCCCAGTGGCTCATAGGCACATCGCTGTTCGATAGTTGTATGTTTTCAGGAATAAAATAATCCAACCCCTGCCCATCATTCTTCACCCCCAGCCCCTTCACCGCGCTCATATACCGCTCCACTATACTTTCGGCCGGCATTACATTCCACTTAAAGTTTACCAGCAGCCACTTTTCCACATTCTTTTTGTCGAACGAATAAGACTCCGTATTCAACCCCCTTTTCACCTTCAGCGTGCGTATATTTTTATGAAGGTCTATCACCACATCAAACTTTTCCCTCCGCAACTCCTCTATAGTTTCATTCAAATCATCGTTCAAAAAATGAAACGCATCCACATAAGGGTTCGCCTCCAGCACAGGCTTAAAAACCCGCTTCGTAAGGTAGTGAATCCGCACATTTTCCTTCTGCTGCTTCAGGCATCGCACCACCGGCGTAGTCAAAACAATATCTCCTATAGACGAAAAGCGAATAATCAGAGCCTTCATAGCTGGAAAGATACCGTGTCGTTTTCAATTTTCGCAGTAAAAAATCTCCCCCCTTTCCCCCAAAAGAAAAAACACCAAAGCACCCGCAAAGGACAGGATATAAAGGAGTGAAAAACGAGGAGAAAACAGAAAAAAAGGGGAGAAAACAGAAAAAAAGGGGAGGATTTGAGAGAAAAGGGGGTAGAATTTAGAGAAAAAAAGTAGGTTTTAGGGTAAAAGTTAAGGTGCGTAGCTTATTTCGCACCATATTTTTTCGCTTATAGTGCCCAGCTCTGCGCGCGCGTCGCTGCTTATGCCTATCAGCGCATTATGAAACGTTCCGTTTACAGGCAGCTTCCCTATTACCCGCGCATATATGGTTTTGTCGGCACCGGGGTTGTGAATTTTTATAATAGTGCCTCTTTTGGCCACGTTGTGAAAGGCAAAAAAGATATTGTTGGGCGATTTTCCGGCACGTTTAAAGAATGCTGCGGTTCCTTGTTCGTACAGGGTCACGGTTCCATCTTGGGTTTGCGCAAAAAATTGTTTTTCACCTTCGGTTAAAGTATCGGGCGGGTTTGCCGTTGTGTCGGGCAGGGGTATGTAAATGGTTTCTGTATATCTGCGGCGGCGGTTCGATGGGTCATCTTCCTCCACTCTTATTCTTGTATTGTCTTTTACTATGGTTTTTACGGGCGGCGTGGCTACGTTTGTGTTCGTAGGGTCGAAGCGCACCCACCCCACCAGCAATATTTGCCCTCGGCGCACATCGTTGGTCATCAGCCCGTTCCATTCTTGTATTGTCTTTTGGTTTACGTTGCTGGTTTTGGCTATTTTATAAAGTCCGTCGTTGGCTACTTTCAGATACAGGGGTTTTGCATCGGCGGTTTGCGGCTTTGCGTTTAAGAAATTGTAAGCCCCCAGGGGAATTTTAATGATGGCATTTGGCAGCAGCGGTTGCTGAAAGCTAATGCCATTAGCATCTGCCAGCATTGCAGGCGGCACATAGAACCGGCGCGCCACATCAAAGACTGTTTCTTTGGTTTTCACCTTATAGTTTATAGCCCAGCCGTTGTTATTATTATTGATTACAAAAATGCTGTCGGCTTTTTGTGCAAAAGCAGAAAGGGAAATAAATAAAGCGGCAGTGAGTACAAGATATTTCAGCATACGCTCCTTACTACAAAAACCATGTGGTTTGCGCGAAGATATTGGTTGTTGGCTTAGAATTTAACAGTCTTGGTTTTAAAGACATGCTTTGCGTTTACACAATATTATTCCCACATCGGCTATTGAAAATACCTATTTTTGCCGCCTAAAATTTATACCCCCAATGCTTCAGGCAACGGTTAACGATAAAAATACCTTCACCCTATCTGCCCACGAAAACCAATGGATGCTAAATGACACACTTGTAGCTATAGAAGTGCAGCAGCAACCCAACGGACTGATAAGTGTGCTGTATAATGGCAAAAGTTTCACCGCTATTGTAGAAAAAATAGACTTGAAAGGAAAGGAACTGGTATTGCGCATTAATGGCGAGCAGCATAAGGTAGTAATAAAGGAGGAAATAGATTTGCTACTGAGTAAAATGGGGTTGGATCTGAAAGCAATGCAAAAAACAGAACCTGTAAAAGCACCCATGCCGGGAATGATTCTCAAAGTATTGGTAGAACCCGGACAGCAAATAAACAAAGGCGACGGATTGCTGATACTGGAAGCTATGAAAATGGAGAATGTGCTAAAAGCAAATACCACTGCAACCGTTAAAGCAATAAAAGTGGAAGAAAGAACTGCGGTAGAAAAAGGCGCAGTGCTGATAGAGTTAGAATAAAATACCTTCAAACGTTTTTTTAGTTATAATCTTAAAATGAAACTTGTAAAATACTTTTTTGTTCTTCTGTCGTTGTTGGTTTTTGCAGATGCAAATGCGCAGGACTGGTCATATGTCTATATTCAGGGCGATAAGCAAATACCTTTTTATGTGAAGCTTGAAGGTGAAATGCTACCTCGCTACAGTAAGAATTATTACATCATCCCCCAGCTTGCCGCAGGCGCTATTCAATTGCAAGTTCTTTTTCAGCAAAATGAATATCAACCGCAAAATTTTAAAGTGCTTGTTCCTGAAAATGGACATAGAGGGTTTTTGCTCACTAAAAAAGATGGTGCATTTGCGCTTTATGATATTCAGCAGAAATTTTACCTGATGCCGGCAGGTGTAGGAGAAGATCGTTTGCCGGAAGTGGTGGCAAAAAACACCATTCAAAGCGGAGCAGCTACAGAAGAAAAAAGTATGCTCGATCAGGCTTTTAAAAACAATCCTAACGATCCTAAGTTTCTAAACAATGTGGTGCTGGAAAACGAACGTCCTGCCCCACAGGAAGTAACCTCACCTGCAACACCGGTAATAGAGCAACCCGTACAACAAACAACTCCACCTGTAGCAGAGCCGGAAACAACCCTTGTTACCGAAGAACCCACCATTGAAGAAGAACCAATAGCAACCCAGGAGGAACCAACGGTAGTAAATAATCAAAACACAGTAATCGAAGAACCTGTGAGTAGCGAACCAGAAAACATTGCTCCGGTAGAAACTACGCCAACAACACCTCTCGAACCAGAACAAACAACATCGCTCAATACCATACCCGAACAAATAGTTACCACACCACCCGTTTCATTTCCAGCGGCGCCGGCAACAAGAGAAGTAACTGTAAAACAGCAAGCAAATCCCGAGTGCCCCGAGCCAATTAGCCAGGGAGAGTTTGATAAATTATATTCAAGCACAAAAAACAGGGAAGACGATGAAAGCCGTATTTCGTATCTGATGAAAATAGCAAAGTCAAATTGCTATTCTACCCAGCAAATCTATTTTCTTACCAGAGAAATACAGGCAGAATCCATGCGTTATTCTTTTCTGAAAAAAGTATTTCCAAAAGTTACAGACCAGTATAATTTTCGCCAACTCGAAGATCATTTATTCAAAACGCTTGAATGGAAAAGCTATTTCCGTTTGATCTACCAATAATATCCATAATGAAGAAGATTTGTTTTGCCATTGTGTGCTGTGTATTTGTTTTTTCGTGCAAACAATCGAAAGAAGAATTGATCACCAAAAAATGGCAGGCAATAAGAGTAGAAAGTCCAGAGCTTGAAAAGCAAATTGCGGATTCACGCGTGTTTTTCGATACCGTTGGTAAAAGCACCGATGCTGCGACAAATGAACAGCTTTATGGCGCGCGGAATATGGACAGTATGCGTGTGATCTTGAAAATGCAACTCGACAGTTTCATTGGCTTACAGGCGTGGACTGTAAAGAATACCTGGCTCGATTTTCAGAAAAACGGAACTGTTGCAGCCGCCTTTGGCACTCAACCCGACACCGTAAAGTGGTATTTTGACGATGAGGGAAATCTAATGCTCGATGAATTGGAGCAGAAAGGTGCAGGCAGCAAAATAAAAATGGAAGTGGTAAAACTTGAAGACACTGCTCTTCACCTTCGTTTCAATGAAAATGGATTTGAAAGCGTAGCTATTTTCCATCCTGTGCAATAGCTCTTCAAAAGCGATTATCTTTTCCCGAAATGTAACATCCATTCAGGGGTACTTTCATAATTAAGTACCACCCTGTGCGGAGCAAAAATTGCTGCGACAAGGCTAAAATTGGAGTCTATTTCTTCAATGAAATTATTTTGACTCTTTTTAGAATACATCCCTATCTTTGCCGTCCAAAAAATTTCACTCAAAAGGAGGACTTACACATTGGAAGAAAATCAATTAACTAACAATCAAAATCAGCATCCTGAAACTGAAGAACAAACTCAGGACGTTTCTGCGGCTACAGCCCCACAGAACGATTACAAGCTCGAATCAACAGCCCACGATGATTTCGACTGGAGCGTTGACAAACGTAACGTAGCTTCTTATTCAAATGATAAGCGCGCAGAGCTTGAAAAAGTTTACGATACTACTTTCAAACAAGTATCAGATTCCGAACTGCTGAACGGCATTATCGTTGGCATGACAAAGACTGATGTTATAATTAATATCGGCTTCAAATCGGATGGTCTTATCTCCCTGAATGAGTTTCGCGACTTGAGTGGCAACATCAAAATCGGTGATGAGATTGAAGTAATGGTGGTAGAGAAAGAAGACAAAAATGGTCATCTTCACCTCAGCCGCAAAATGGCACGTGCTACACGCGCATGGCAGCAAATTGTTGAGTTTTACAAAACCGGCGAGATTGTTACCGGTACTATCACTTCTAAGACCAAAGGCGGTCTTATCGTGGATGTTTACGGATTGGAAACCTTCTTACCAGGTTCTCAGATTGATGTAAAACCGGTTACAGACTACGATCAGTATGTAGGAAAAACTATGGACTTTAAAGTTGTGAAGATCAATGAAGCGATCCGCAATGCCGTAGTTTCTCATAAAGCGCTGATAGAAAGTGATATTGAACAACAACGTAGCGTTATCATCGGTCAGCTTGAAAAAGGTCAGGTACTTGAAGGTACTGTGAAGAATGTTACCGACTTCGGAGCGTTCATTGATCTTGGCGGCGTAGATGGTCTGCTTTATATCACAGACATAAGCTGGGGACGTATTAACCACCCAACTGAAGTTTTAGAAAACGGACAGAAACTGAATGTGGTTGTTCTCGACTTCGATGACGAGAAAAAACGCATCAGCCTCGGTCTGAAACAACTTTCTGCTCATCCTTGGGATAGCCTCGTTGAAGACATTCAGGAAGGTGCAAAGGTGAAAGGAAAGGTTGTGAACATTGAAGATTATGGTGCATTCCTCGAAATACTCCCAGGAGTAGAAGGTTTGGTACACGTATCTGAAATCACATGGTCTTCTCAGCCTATTAATGCGAAGGAATTCTTCAAAATGGGCGACGAATACGAAGCAGTTGTAGTAACCCTTGATAAGGACGAACGCAAAATGAGTCTTTCTATCAAGCAGATGACTGAAGACCCATGGGATACTATCGAAAATAAATTCCCGCTCGAAAGCCGTCATAAAGGTGTTGTGAAAAACATTACCCCTTATGGTGTATTCGTAGAGTTGGAAACCGGTATCGGCGGTATGATACATATCTCTGATCTTAGCTGGATCAAGCGTTTTAATCACCCAAGTGAGTTTACCAAAACTGCTGAGGAAATTGACGTAATGATCTTAAGCATTGATAAGGAAAACCGCAAGCTGGCTCTCGGTCATAAACAACTTGAAGAAGATCCCTGGACAACTTTTGAAACTGTGTTCCCAATCGGCTCAATGCACGAAGGTCACGTAACAAAGAAGGATGAAAAAGGTGCATTGGTTCAGTTGCAATATGGTCTGGAAGCATTTGCACCAGCCCGTCACCTCCGCAAGGAAGATGGCAACAATGTAGAGAACGATGAAACATTGCCGTTCATGATCATCGAATTCGATCGCAACGACAAACGCATCATGGTATCTCATAGCCGCGTGTGGGAGCAAAGCAAAGCTGAAGAAAAAGATGCACAACGTAAGGCTGCGAAAGCAGACGATGAAAGCACTAAGAAAGCTGTGAAGAACGTTCAAAGCAAAGTTGAAAAACCGACGCTTGGCGATCTTGGCGCATTGGCTGCTCTGAAAGACAAAATGAAAAAAGCAGAAGACGAAGCTGATAAAAAATAAGCTCAGTCTTTTTAATGAAATGGAAGCCGTCTCAAAACAATTTGAGGCGGTTTTTTCATTTTTCGATGATGGAAAGTCGTGACGTTTTGCTGAAAGTTGAAGCGCAGTGTTTTACAACATCAGAGGCTTTCAAAAGCAATAGCCGTTATGTAAAAATTTCTTTGCAGCCCGAAAAGATTTTTCCGGCACAAATATGCCCTTGCATTTTTCAATTATTATCCGTCCCTTTATGTAAAGATCTTTTTTTAAACATGATTATTATTCGAAAGCAGCGCGCTTTTTATTGGTAAATAGACTGGAAGAGCAGAATGTTTTAATTAACTTTTTTTAAAAATTTTTTATGCATAAATCAGCTAAGTCGCTATCAAAGCGCAAGACCTTTTTGGTTTTTACAGCTATGTTTAGTACATCTGCTATCATAGCGCAACCAACATTACCGGAAACCAATATCTGGAACCTGCCGGGCATCAGTAATATGCACGATGTGGTTATCAACTGCGATATGCTGCAGTCCTATCAAAAAGAAGACGGTTCTCCCAGCACTATTAAAGCTATCGCCTGGGATAATGGAGAACGTTACCAGACAACGGGCAACCAGGCTGAAACCTTGGCTATATGTAGAAGATCATCTTGGTTTTACTCAAACTATTTCTCTTGGACAAAACATCAAACAACCAGACGTTGTGATTGCTAACAACATTGACCCGTTCGATGGCGCTACACCTGACTATATCGTTGCTGTGGTTTACGTTGAGGAAGTCGCGACTGGCAATCCATTAACCGACTACACAAGCGGTTATGTTCATCTGCGTACTTACGGTGTATATAATGTTGGAACAGCAGGATTAACGGTTACTCTGCTACAGCAAGTACCCTTAACATCTGTAGCTTCTTACACCGCACATGGTGCCGAAGATGGAAACCCCCATATAGATATGTGGACCAATACCGGTAAGCTGGTGAATGGCTTCCCCAGCTTGCGAGAGTTTGCTGTGTGCTGGTCGGAGGGATATTCTTATGTAAACTGCCCCCCACCCTTTCCTTCTCCCAGCCCTACACAGTTTCCGGGCAGGTTGATGTATAATTATGGAGATATCAACAGCCCCTGGACGGCAGGTGCTGGAACAGGAGTTGTAGCTGCCTTAGCTTGCAACGGTATGAGCGATATTGCGTGCTACTACGCTGTAGAGCAGATGCAGCAGTTCTCTGCTATTACTTTTGGAGGAGCTGTTGGTTGTACAGGGCATCAAGGACTGTATGTAATTGAAGACGTGTTAAAAATGACCTCCTCATTTGTGGGCTTGCCTGTTACAACGCTGAATTTGACTGATGCACCCAAGGTTACACGCATAGAAGCCATGAGCCAGTATGACCAAAGCAGTGGTACTGTAAGTAAATGGGTAGTGGCGGCCTCCATGCCTCAGGCTTTAGCAGGTGTTCCCTGGGAAGTATGGAGCTATGATAATCTGGGCAATGTAAATTTTCTTTCTACTAACTATGCTTGCGTTACTTCCGATACCGATGTAGTATCTCCCGCAGTAGCAGCAGGTGTAGGACCTGTATATAATAGCAATATTGGCAATACACAATATACAACTGGTTATTATCCGCGTGATTATAATTTTCCCTGGCCATTATTCCATATCTATTCACGCAGTGTAGATGTCTATACCGGAGTAATGTCGGCAAGCGAATTGCAGGTGGATAACAATGCGGTAAACTACGACTGGGACATCAACCGCATTTATGCGGTGAGTAATAGCAACAATACAGGCTATAATATTTTGAGCGCCTATTACGATGGCAACGACATACTTTGCAAAGAAAGCCCCAATGCTTTTGTGTATAAGCCCGGAAATACCACTACAATAAAGAATATTACCAATAATGCAGTGAAGGTGTTTCCAAACCCGGCGCACGATAGAATATATCTTTCTGCTTCCGTAAATAATAGCTATAACATTGCCGACATCACCGGAAAAACGATACTTACCGGGCAATATGGAAAAGAAGGTATTGATGTAAGCAAACTAACCGCAGGATTTTACATTGTAAGAATGAAGAACGGACACAATAATGTTTCTTCTCACAGGTTCTTAAAACAATAAAAATATAGCAGGTTGCCCATTGCAACCTGCTTTCTTCTTTTCAAATTTCTCTTATGAAGCCTCCATGATTAGGAATTCCAATCACACAGAGGCATGAAAAGAGCTATTCATTACTTCCTCTTATTCAAAGGTTTTAAAATTATTTTCAGATGAAAAACATCATCTCTATTCTAATTGTGTTTGTTATTTGTTTTTATGACACTGCGGCCCAGCAACCACCCCAGATCATTTGGCAACCACCTGCGGCGGCTGGGGGGGGGACGGAGGAGTTTATCCGCTACACCCTACTGGCGGTAAAATCCAGTCTATGTATAAACCGACCGAGTTATCAGGGCTTACGGCTGGTAGCATAACGGCGGTTTATTTGCAGGCTTCTGTCAACAGACCTAATGCCACTGCCTTTCGGAATATGACTGTAAAAATGTGTCACCAACCAGTGAATGAAAGCGGACCCAACCCCGATACGATACCTCATAGTGTATATCCGTGGGCGTTTTTTCCCTGCAATACGGTGTTTTATACACCATCGTTCGCACTTGCTACACCGATAGATAGCGGCGATTGGATCAAGTTTACGCTGCAGACACCTTTTCAGTACAACGGAACCGGCAATTTGCTCGTAGAGTTTTCGCAGGATTCAGGATCTATTGGCCTGCCCACTCCTCATACACTATGGTATGGACTTGCTAAAAGGACTTATTTAGCGTCATCATTCCCTTATTTCACAAGCAACTGGGGGCCAACAGGCATGGTAGGACATATTAACCTTATCGGTCTTGATATGGCACCCAATAGCGTGGGTAGTGTATCAGGTTTAAAAGACATGCAGCTTTATCCAAACCCTGCGCAAGACAGAATTTTTCTGCAATGGGATGCGGGTAAATCGGTCAAAGAACTATCGGTTACACTTACCAATGTCACCGGTGCTGTGGTCTGGCAGCATACTTATGCACATGCAGGTACCCGCTTTTCAGAAAGTATAGATGTAAGCAGGCTACCCCGTGGTCTCTACCTCGCAGAGCTAAAAGCCGACGGAGAAAAAATAACAAGGAAGCTGGTGTTGCAGTAAACGATATAAGCTGTGCAGGTATATGAAGCTGTCTCAAAAAGGGGCAGCTTCTTTGGTTATGTATGTTGCTAAAAATGACGGGGCGCGGCCATCTTCCTTCTAACATAGGTCGTCCATGCTGTATCATGTTACGCAATTAGTATTCAACTGATATTTTTTCTCTGGTATAATTCTTTAATCATTCAACTTCAATATTTCCATAAACAATAAGATTGATAATAAGCCGAGCAAGATTTTTGAAGCTTAGTTCATTGGCGGGTGCTTCACTACTTGTTCCCGAACTTCTGAAAGGCATCAGCAAAAACGAAAAATCTGAGGATCGAAAACTCATTATCATCCAGCTCTCTGGTGGCAATGACGGTTTAAATACCATAATTCCTTTTAGTAATGATATTTACTATCGCAACCGCCCCTCCATTGCTATTTCCAGAAATAAAACATTGCCACTTAACGATGAAACTGGCTTGCATCCTTCACTATCAGGACTGCGAAAACTATATGACCGGGGCGAAGTAAGCATTATCAATAATGTTGGTTATGCCCATCCTTATCGTTCGCATTTCAAAAGTCTAAACTTCTGGCACACTGCCAGTGCCCGCCAAAAAACAGGTTGGCTGGGAAGATACCTTGATTTGGCACCTGAACGAAAAGAACTTGTTTGTGAAATGAGCGAAACCAAAAGTCTTGCTATAAAAGGAAATTACCGCGAAGGAATAGCGTGGCAAACTACAAACTCGTCCGTGCTATTTTCCGCATACCCCGATACTCTGATTGGCAACAAATTGAAACAGGTAGCACAATTGATTAATTCAGAGTTGTGCCCAAAAGTATTTTATCTGTCGCACGAAGGTTTCGACACGCATATATCCCAAATTCCGACTCACGAAAAACTTTTATCGCAGCTCGATGAAGCACTCCATTCCTTCACCAAAGAACTGAGGGCTACCGACAAATTTAAAGATGTGGTGGTGGTTATCTTTTCTGAATTCGGCAGACGCGTAGCAGAAAATGAACACAAGGGAACAGACCACGGAGCCGCAAGCAATATGTTTTTGTTGAGTGGGGGTTTGAAAAAAGCAGGGTTGTATAATCCTCTGTCGAATCTTGAAGACCTGGACGAAGGTGATGTGAAATATGAAATTGACTTCAGACAAGTTTATGCAACTCTTCTGGAAAAATGGCTGGGTGCAAATGCTGGTTCCATTTTGGGTAATGAGTTTAATCAACTGAATTTCATCTAAACAATAGCGCCTTCCAACCTGCGTTTTTCTTAGTAATTTGTAGAAGCTTTTACGATAGTTCCATTCTTAAGAAGTTAGATTTTATGAGCATAATGCTACGATTCATGCGCTGTGTTGCAATAGCAATAATTTTTTCAACGACCTCCTCTTTCGCGCAGCAAAAAGCAAATCCTTACGTTGTAGAGATAAAAGGGCAACAAATCAATCCTGCTCCAAATGCGCAGCAATGGTTCGACAGCGTTCTCAAAAAAAATCCTACTCAGTCTGTACAGGTTTTATTACAGTTTCAGGAATTGCCTTCTGAATTTCAAAAGCAACAATTAGCGACTAATGGCGTCACCTTACTCGATTATATTCCGAACATGGTTTATGTTGCTGTCCTTCATTTTCCGTTAAAAAACCTTGATGTCACCGCGTTGGGCATCCGAAGTATTACAGAGTTTAAAAAAGAATGGAAAATTGATGATAGAATTATTAACGAGTTCAATTTGCGTTCCGGTAAAAGAGCGGTTGTTTTGCTTTCTTTTGTGCCCCAAACTTCTTTAAACGAGATTGAGCAATTACTAAAACAACATGAAGGTGCGGTTACTGATAAACGCTTTGCAGCAGTAAACACATACACTGTCCAATTACCACAAAATAAAATTTACGAACTCGCAAAAGATGTTCTTGTAAAATACATCAGCCTGCCCGCAAATATTCAACCGCTCAATAGTGACGCTCGCTCTTCGAGTGGGGCAAATCTTTTAAGCGCACCTCTGGCACCCGGTGGAAAAAATCTTGATGGCGGGGGTGTAAGCGTAGGAGTGGGCGACAATGTTTCGGCAATTTATCATGTGGATGCACGCGACAGAGTAATTAATTTCAATCCCGCCAATGCCACTATGCACGGCATTCATACTACACTAACTGTGGGCGGAAAAGGCATCATGGATCCGCGCACGCAGGGAATGGCTCCGTCGGTAAAAATCCTGAATCATATTTACGATTTGGTGTGGGCGCAAACCCCATACATGTATGCCGACTACAACATGACGATTACCAATAACTCTTACGCGGCAGTGTTGGGCGATCCGGTTTATGCAGGCACTTACGATCAGTATTCACAGATGCTCGATCAATTTCAAAAAGATTATCCTTATGTGCAGCATGTGTTTGCTTCGGGAAACGATGGGTTGTTACAGTTTAATTCTTTTCCCGCAGGCTATGGCACAGTAACAGGAGGCTATCAACCGGCAAAAAACATTCTCACTGTAGGAGCAATGACCAAATACGATACGCTGTGGCCAAAGACTTCACGTGGCCCTGTAAAAGATGGCAGGCTTAAGCCGGAAATTATGGGATATGGCTTTAGTATTTATTCGGGCGACATCTACGATATGTATGGCCACAGCAATGGCACAAGTATGTCTTCCCCTGTTGTTGCGGGAAATCTTGCATTAATAGAGCAGCGTTACAAACAGCTTTCCGGCAATCAAAATATTCCTTCCGATCTGCTAAAAACACTCGCCATGAACGGAGCAACCGACATGGGCAAACCTGGTCCTGATTTTACGCATGGCTATGGATTGATAAATACCTATCGTTCCATTCAAATGTTAGACAACAATTGGTTCAATATTGATTCTGTAAACAACGGTGCGACCAAAACGCACAACATCATAATACCTCCAAACACGGCACAGGTGAAAATAATGTTGTACTGGCACGATGATCCCGCGAGTCCTCTTTCGTCCACCGCCCTCATCAACAACCTTGATCTTGAAGCTAATTCTGGAGGCACTTCTTATCTCCCCTGGATTCTTGATCCGTCTGCTGGGAATGTTACCAACAATGCTGTGCGTGGTATTGATAACCGAAATAATTCAGAACAGATTACTATAGACAACCCATCGGCGGGCAATTGTTCCATCACAGTGAAGGGCACATTATTACCGGCGGGAAAGCAGCGTTATGTTTTAGCCTACGATTTTGTTCCGGCTGCGGTTAAGATCAAATTTCCGGTTGCAGGCAGTAAGTTACCGGCCAATGATTCATTGCATATTTACTGGGACGCTTCCGACAATCCTAATCCATTTACTTTGGAATATTCTGATAATAACGGAAGCAGTTGGAACGTGTTAAGTACAAATATTCCCGCTACACAAAAATATTTTTATTGGAAAACACCTAACATTAGTTCAGCGCAATGCTCTTTAAGGATAAGTAGAAACAACACTTCCATGCAAGATGCAGGCGGAAGATTTACCATCAATCCTGAACCAATACTTCAATTGAGCAACGATCAATGTCCCGGATATATAAGTATAAGCTGGAACAGCATTCCGAATGTTTCAGGTTATAAAGTGATGAGGAAAATCGGTGATGACTTATTACCCGTAGATACAGTAACAACCACAAACTATATTTTTTCAGGACTATCGCTCGACAGTTTACAATACGTAGCTGTGCAACCAATGTTTGGTGCAATATCAGGATGGAGAAGTAAGGCGGTGAGAAGATTACCAAACGATGGAAATTGTTCAGGAAATATTTCGGATGGCGACCTGATGGCTGATTCAATTCTATCGCCGCACAGCGGAAGATTACTTACCAGTGCTGCACTTACCAGCAATGAAACATTGTCTCTGCGCATCCGCAATCTTGATGATGTGGCCGTGAGTAATTATCGTATTTCCTATAGTATAAATGGCAATTGGCAATCACAGATTTCTTCCATGCCCATCCCTGCAAACGGAAGTATCATCATCAATATACCCGGACAAAATTTTGCAGCAGCAGGCATTTATAAAATAAGATTTGCGGTGGAAAATCTTGCGATGACCGACCTTGTAAAATCGAACGATACTATTACCAGATTCATCCAACAATTAAACAATGCTCCTGTAAATATCAACGCTTCGTTTACCGATGATTTTGAAAATGCACCTGCTTTTTCTGTTTTGAAAGACACTATGGGCGTATTTGCAAACGACCATTGGGATTATTTCAATTCAACAGATTCTGGAAGACTGCGAAGCTTTGTAAGCTCCGATGTATTGATCACCGGACAACGATCTCTTAGCATGGATCTTTTGCTGAACAAGAACGACAACCAAAATTATCTTACAGGAACTTTTAACCTGCAAGGATATAATGCAGCAACTACAGAAGCGCGCGTAGAATTTGATTATAAACTTCACGGCAAACCAAAATTTCTTGCAGGCAACGAAGTATGGATAAGAGGGAATGACACCGCACCCTGGCTGAACATTTATACGTTTGACACATCGGAAACTCCGGGGAAAATAATCAATACAGGTTCGCTTTCTCTCACCAACACGTTAGCGATTGCAGGGCAGGATTTTTCTTCCAATTTTCAGGTAAGAATCGGACAACGGGACACGTCAGTAATTGCAATGAACGAGTATGGAAACGGACTAACACTCGACAACTTCAAACTATACAGCGTGAAGAATGACGTACAATTGCTTGCTATTCTCAGCCCGTCAAAATTTAATTGCAGCATAGACTCCGCATCCCTTACTATTCAGGTTTACAACAGCGACAATCTTCCACAAGACACCATTGAACTTTTCTACCGAATGGATAATGGCGCGGTGGTGAGAGACACTATTTTTTCCCTTGCGGCGAAAGATACTGTTACGCATACTTTCAACGCGAAACTTAATACCCTTTCTATCGGTCAGCATACGTTAGATGTGTGGCTCAATGCAAAAGGAGATAGTTATTTGCCTAACGACAGCATCCTCAATTTCCGTTTCCGAAATCAACCCAATATAACTTCGTTCCCTTATCTTGAAAACTTTGAAACAAACGATGGCAACTGGTTTGCAGATGGCTTCAACAGTTCATGGCAATACGGAACCCCCAATAGTTTACGCCTAAAAAAAGCAGCAAGTGGAACAAAAGTTTGGACGACAAATCTCTCAGGAAACTATAACGACAATGAAGCATCTTATTTGTATTCCCCTTGCTTTGAACTTTCCGGTTTGCAAAACCCGATGCTAAGTTTCAGCCTGAGCACGCATATTGAAAACTGTGGCAACACACTTTGCGATGCAGCTTATGTTGAGTATTCGGATGATGGAACTAACTGGAAAAAATTGGGGGCAACGGGTGAAGGGTACAATTGGTATGGCGATCAGCAGGTTTGGAATGACAGTAGTTTACGGTGGCGCGTTGCTTCTATACCTCTTCCTAAAGATGTACCCTCATTGAAACTAAGATTCGTTTTACGTTCGGATGCGGGAGCAGCGTGGGATGGAATTGCAATTGACGACATACACATTTTCGATTTGAAACATCCTGTGTACAACGGTGCATCGGTTAAAGTATCTAATATTGTAAACTCCGGCGGTTGGACAGATTTTGTGAGTGGAAATGATATACTCGCGCAAATGCACAGCAACGCAAATACAGGAAATACGGACGTTTATCTTTACAATCATTCTTACGTTCTCAATCCTGTTCTACGGCATTATAATCTTCAACGCAACTATGTGCTTCAGTCTGCGCAAAATGCTGAGGATAGTGTTTCCATCCGGCTTTTTATTACAGATCAGGAGGTGGTGAAATTGGTAAACGATCAGAACTGCGATACTTGTGCACGCGCCGATGATGCTTATCGTCTGGGCATTACTCAATATAGTGATGCAAAAAAGAATCGTGAAAATGGTTCGCTTACCGACAATGTAAACGGCTCCTACATTTTCATTCCTTATACCGCCATACAATGGGTGCCTTATGAAAAAGGATACTATGCGCAAACGACAGTCGCTTCCTTCTCAGAGTTTTGGTTCAATACATCCGTACCGTCAAAAGGTCGAAACACAATAATGCTTTATCCAAATCCTGTTACCAACAATAAATTGAACGTAATGTGGAACGGCGTACCGGGCACAGAATTGAAACTGGTGATGTATGATGTGGTGGGCAGAAAGGTTTATGAGGCGGCATCTTTTTCCAACGACTTTGATGTAAAAACAACTTTTATTTTACCTGATCTCGAAACTGGAATCTATACTGTTCGTTGTTTTATAGACGACCAAATAAATACCTACAAAGTCCTTGTAACAGACTAAAGAAAACAGAAGAATTATGTACAAACTGAAGATTATCAACTCAACCGTGCGCCCCGGAAGAAAAGCTCCACATGTTGTAAAATGGATAGAAAGATTAGCAAACACCCACTCAGCTTTTGACGTAGAAGTGCTGGATTTGGCAATCATCAACTTGCCATTGATGGATGAACCTAATCATCCTGGTCTTCAAAAATACCAACACGAACATACCAAAAAGTGGAGTGCAAAAATTGAAGAAGCTGATGCGTATATTTTTGTAACCGCAGAGTACAATTTCAATTATCCTGCACCACTTCGCAACGCCCTCGAATATCTTTTCAAAGAATGGAATTATAAAGCAGCCGGCATTGTAAGTTATGGGGGTGTATCAGCAGGTACGCGCGCAGCAAATGGATTAAGAGGAGACCTTACGGTTTATAAAATTGTTCCGATCAATGAAATGGTGAACATTCCATTCTTTTCCAAACTAATAAACGACAAGGACGAGTTTGTGCCCACCGAACAATCTGAAAAAGCGGCACATGCCATGCTGAATGAAATTGCAAGATGGACGAAAGGTTTAATGACGATTCGACAAAGTATGTAGCATTTGTTCTTACGCTACCTTGACGAAAACCTCAGGCTAAAAAGCCAGTTCACGCCCGGCATTGGTCGGGCGTTTACAACTTGATAGGAGGCATTGAAAATGTTGTTTGCTTGTGCGGAAAATGAAAGAGAATCCGTTCGCAGTTTTAGCAAGTAGCTTGCCTGCACATTGCTTGTTTGGTAAGCATTGATAGCGCCGGTTTCATCCACATTCATGTATCGAAGTCCGGTGTAAGTATGGTTGTAGTTGAAGTACAGCGAACGGAAACCAAAGCCTGCATTTAGCTGACCGGAATATTTTGGTGTGTAGGGAATTTGTTTACCAATACTTCCATCATTGGGAATATGACTTGACATAGTAGTTGCAGCAATGTAGGAAGCATTAAAACCGAGGTACAATTTCCAGTCGTGCAATGCAAGTGAAAATAAATTCTCTGTTTCTATTCCTCTGCTGTGAACACTTGCAATATTGTGTGGTGTCCATATTGCGCCACCAAGCCAAATGATCCAATCCTCAATCACGCGATTGTAAACAGATACATCGTGCAGCAAAGAAAAATTGCTGATGCGCTTTTCGAGTTTGTAACCCGCATCAATACTCCACCCTTTTTCCGGCTTCAGATTTTTATTGCCACCAGGACTATAGTACAATTCATTCAATGTAGGCACTCTAAAAGTTCGCTGAAAATTTGCACGAATAGTGAAGCTTTTTGTAAAGGCATACGATGCGCTGATGCCCGGTAGAAAAACATTCAAACCATCAATCACTTCATCACGCAAATTCACAGAGGCTTTGAACTTTTCTTTAAGGTCGTTGTAGCTATAGGCAACTACAAGTGCGTATTTCTGTTGATTGCGCAGAATAGTATCCGGCTTCATCCACGAAATTTGCAACGGCGTAAAAACCATTAATTGATGACGTTCTGAAAATCTTTTTTTCCAGCCTGCTTCCACGAAACTTTGATACGAAGTGTTCTCCGAATTTAGTTTTATCGTGTCGTCAACAAAGTGCATTTTGTCTTTTAAAAAAGCAGCTTTTGCATAAAGATTTCCCAATAACGATTTTCGATTCCAATCAAGCATCAGCCGTAAAGATTCATCTCTTCGAATTTTCTCCGAGTATGCTTCAAACATCGCAGCAGGAATTTCTCGATAATAATTTTGATACCAACCTATGAAGCGAAGTGTGCTTTTCTCATTATGCCTGTAAGCGATTTGCTGCTGTAGTGCGAGTCCATTTAAGTGTGCATTGCTTGTCCTCTCTGTTTCACCGAGATCATTTTCATACTTAAAATTGTTGCGCGCAGTTTGTGCAAAAACATTAGTGCTGAAATTGAATTTTCTTTTCGCAAAACCAATCTTTCCTCCCGCCTGATATTGCCCGAAGCTGCCTGCTCCTAAAGCAAATTCATACTGAAATTTTTTTTGAAAGGAAGGAGCATCACTCTCTAAAAGTAAAGCCCCGCCTATGTTTCCACTGCCCCAGAGCGCAGCTGAACTGCCATATATGAGATGCAGTTTGTTAATCATCGAAACAGGCAACAAAGAAATATCTGCCATTCCAAGCGCCGCATTATTGATCGGCACACCATTCCAAAACACCTGCGATTGTGCCGCAGACGAACCGCGAATATTCAATGTGGCAAGTCCGTTTAGACCATAAGATTTAATGAACACAGGTGTTTGTTGCGAAAGCAAATTTGCAACCGATTGCATTCGGTATTGCTCCAACGTAACACTGTCAATGGTCGTAAGTTTTTGACCGACAGAAAAATTATTCAGGCGTTCATCCTGAGAAGGATTTTTTTTATCACGGACGTGTATTTCCTTCAAAGTATCATCATTCTTTTGCGCACCACTTCGTTCAACAAAGGAAAAAAGCACGGCAATAAGCAATGCTATTCTCAAATTTTTTCGAACAATATGGTTAGGTAACATCTTCACTTTAATCGCTAAAGTAGAAATGACCTACGCCTACTCCCGTGTTGAATTGCTTTTTCAAATTTCCTTTTGTATCGTAAATCATCACGGAGCTTTTCTGTGTAAAACCTTTTGGATCGCCGACATAAATATCGCCGTTCGGGTGGATGGCAAGCGCCCAAAAATATTGTCCGGCGTGTGCGGGAATAAAAGGAATGGAAGGAAGACTGTTATCATGAATGGACATGCGATAAATGCCGTTGTGTTCCGCGCCCAAAAAATTATTCACTTCAATAAAATAGATCGAATCCTTTGCGCTATTCAGGAGTGGCTTTACAGGATCAGCATTGGCAGGAAAAGAATAAGTTCTCAGAATATGCTTTGTGTTCGGATCTACACGCGTCCAAAAAGCAGGCTTGCCCTTTGCAACATTCCCCGAAAGAATCCAAAGTTTCTGCTCCTTATCTATCAGCACTTCCGATGGTGCGCGACCAGCTACTTCAAAGCTATCTTCCAATTCATCATTCATTGTATTGATCACATACACTTTGCCGGAAGCAGTATCCCAGGGACAAACGTAAAGTTTCTGATTATGCAGCAACATTCCCTCCGTATTGATAGCAGACAACTCAACACTGCCGGTTACCGTGGACGAAGCTGGATCGAAAACAAACACTTTGTTGGTGTACATAGAAGATACATAAGCCTTGTGTTCATTGATAGGCAAAATATAACGCGGTTTAGCAACAGCAATCTGTGTACTAAGCGTAAGGTCTTTATTCAATACTACAATCTTGTCGGAATTATTGATAGCGAGATAAAGCTTATCACCTATCCAGGTCATGCTTTGAAAAACATCGCCGAGGTTTTTGCCGTTGATGTTTTTATAAACATTCTCATAAAGACTGTCGGTTTCAGAAAAGTAAACATCCAGCCTTCCATTACCATTTCCGTAGCTTCCTTCGCACACAATAAATGTCTTTTTCCCCTCCGTAATTACAGGTGCCGCTTGCTTGTCGTCTTTATTGCACGAAGCGAAAGCAACCGCAAAAACCACGATCATTAAAGCTTGGTAATACGCTCTGTCCATCTTACACCTTTGCTGTTTACAAAATTCAAAAGGTACATGCCGCTCTGCAATTCACTTAAAGGAATTGTTTGCTGACCAATCACCCGAAACTGCTTCAACAGTTTACCGGTTACATCCATCAAGGAAACGTTGAGTACCTCTTCCGTTTTTACAGTTAGATAATCATTCGCGGGATTTGGATAGATCAAAACAAGCTGACGATCTATCGGGTTTATATTGTTTGTTGCAGACTGATGAATGACGCCAACCGCATCGAGATCGAAACCACCGATTGGAAAATTGGTAGGATAAGGATCGTTGATCTTGTTGCCTGCGGTATCGTAAGAAGCATGTTCGCCAATCGAACCCACTACGTCCACAATGCGAACATGCGTGATGTGATTGATGTTTAAACCTGCAATGCCTGAAAGCTCCTGCAAATCGAAAGGTGTTCCATAATTACTCACGTATTTTCCGGCAAGGTTATTCACCCAACGCGCATTCATATAATTTTGACCGGTTACACTCGAAAGTTGCGAAGTGGTTTGCGTAAGAGATGAAGCAGGGAAACGAAAAAAGTTTATTCCATCCGAACTCACCTCTACAAAAGCAAGTTCCAGAAAAGCTTCTTCACTGTTGGAAGGATTGTAAAAGCCATTTTCAAAAACTGCGAAGTCGTAACCATTTCCATTTACGATTGGGTTTGCGAAAGTCAATGTCGCCACGCCGCTATCGCCGAGGCTCACCACAAAATTATCTACTGCGCCCAAAGCAAGACTACTATCGCCGGAAGAAACATAACCAAGCGAAGCTTGTGCAATATCAAGATAGCCGCGCTTTACCGTACAGTGTGTAGCCCATGAAACTATCTGCGAACTACTTGCCGCAATTGCGGTAGTGCCATTAGCGCCTGCTTGTGGTGCGTATTGGGCGCGGGCAGTTAGAAGTGAGAAGTGAGAGGTAAGAAGTAAAAGGTAAAAAAGGTGTTTCATCCGAAGTCGTTTGTTGTTTAAAATGATAGTTCCCGAGTGCCGTCAGGTATTTCCACCTCCTGTGTGCAGTCGGTATTTCCACCTCTGTGTGCCATCAGGTGTTTCTTCCTCGCGCGTTCCGTCAGGTGTTTCCACCTGACGTTGGTGTGCCGTCAGGTGTTTCCACCTGATGATTCCATGCTAACTCCTCCGTTTTTCAGCCATGTCGGGTGGAAACACCCGACGACACAGTAAAAAAGGTGTTTCATGTTATTGTTTTAAAAAACGAACAGATTGCTTTTGTGAGCCGTTATCAAATTGCAACACGTACATACCGTTTGGTAAATGAGTTACAGGAATAGTTAGTTTTTCATGCGCGGGTTTATGCACAGACAATATTTTTCCGGTCATGTCTATTAAAGAAACTGCTATTATTCCAGCATCTTTCAACTCTATAAAAAGCTGATCGCTTGCGGGATTCGGATAAACTTTTGCGGAGAAATTTTGTGCGATATTATTAATTGAGTTTGGCAAAATCTTATACGACAGATCATCCAGACAAAAGTATCCGGGCGTGTTCATACCGAACTGGCCAGTGTCTGATGAGCTTAATGTAACCAGCAAACTATCCGCCATGTAAACAGCGCCAAGTCCGAACCATTGCCAGTCGTTTACGATGTAATCGTTCGCATTATTCGTGTCGCGGAAATCGGCAAGATAAAATTCTACACTGTCCTGCTGCAACTGACCGGAAAGATACCTGCGTACTGTAAGCTTAAACCAATCGGGATCGTCTCCTGTTGCTCCGCCAAATTTCTTAGCTACTAAATAGCCATCCCTCATGCTATTGTAAGTGTAAGTACCGTTGGTTAAATAAAAGCCATCCCAGATAAGCGTACCGGCCTTACTTTTTATAATATTGGACGCACCATAAGCAACAGCATAGTTGCTGGAGTTATTCACTCCTATCGCTGTCTTTGCAGAATAATCATTAGTCCATCCGCTGGTAACACTGTCCGTCATATTGGAATAAGCAAAACCATAGCTCCAGAAATTTGCTCCCCAACCCGTGTCGTAAACACAAGGAAAATAAATGTCGAAATCGGAGAAGCCCACATCTGTGCCAGGCGCAGAGAAGTTGACATAAAACGTGTCTGTCTTTGGCAGACTCAAGGTGTCGAATGTTACAACATGCGTTGTAAACTGTGCATTTGCAAAACCGATGGCAGCAAATGAAAACAAGAAAGAGAGTAACGATTTTCGCATATAGCATTTGGTTTTAGAAACAATGTTATATGCTGCAATAAGGAAACTTTTCAAGAAAGAGAAAGCAAAAACGCTCATGCCTTTTCTTACCTGTGCTTTTATTCCCGAAAGCAGCAAAGTAATTTTTTTGCAAAAGGCAGGTCTTCTGACTTGCTTCATCTTTTGTGCCTTCCCGTTTCAAATAAACAGTGGCGTGGAGATACAAAAGACTTTTAAAGAAGCTTACAGCATCGGGTAATGTTCAGGACTTGCACCTGATTCCCTTTTCGTTCCGGTATGCGCGGAAACCTTTGCGAGGCAAATGTAGAAAAGTTGGGGGAAAGAGCAAGGGGAAAAATTTATACAGTAGTTGAAATCCTTTGCCTTACCGCCTCATACAATATCATCCCCGCAGCTACAGAAACGTTTAAGGAATCAAAATTCGTTACCATTGGTATTCTTATCAAAGTGTCTGCTCGCCTAATTACGTCTTTGCTAATGCCGGTGTCTTCTGCACCCATCACAATGCAGGAAGGTCCGCTAAAATCAGCTTCATAAACCGGAATACTTCCCTTCATTTGTGTGCCGAGCACCTGAATGCCATTTAATCTTAAAACATCAATTGCCTGCGGAACGGAAGGAATTCTGCACAACATGATTTTTCTAAGCGCGCCTGCCGATGTTTTGATAGCTTCTTCTGTAAGGGAGGCAGAGGATGAAGTTGGTAAAATAATTCCTTGCGCACCACAGCATAAAGCGGTTCTTGCAATAGCGCCTACGTTGCGTACATCTGTTACACCATCCAGCAACATAAATAAGGGAGTTTGTCCCTGTTCCACCACATGAGAAATGGCGTTTTGCAGATCAATATATTGAAGCAGACTTGTCCAGGCTACTACACCCTGATGCTGTGCTTTTGTAAGATTATTTAGTTTTTCAATTGGCACCAGGCTCAGCGGAACATCATTTTCCTTTGCAAGACGTTTTAACATATTAATGTCTTCCCCTGAAGCAGAACGGAGCAAAAATATTTTTTCGATGGATGAGCCTTGTTGTAGCGCCTCGATCACGGGCTTTCGACCAATAAGCAGGGGTAGCGAGCGCGCACGTTTCATGGGGTAAACCTACAAACAAAAAGCGACAGACTTTTGATCTGCCGCACTTCAATTATCATTTGATCTGCTATCCCATATTATGAAACACACGCTGCACATCATCATCTTGTTCTAACCGCTCTATCAGTTTGAAAACTTCATCCGACTGCTCTTCACTTACATCAACTGTATTCAAAGGAAGCCATTCAAGTTCGGAAGATATAGGTGTAATATTTCTCTCTTCCAAAGCCTTTTGCATGTTTCCAAAATCATTAAATCCGCAACGAACGATAAGATTTCCCTCGCTGTCTTCCCCCAGTTCTTCAAGTCCTGCATCTATTAATTCCAATTCAAGTTCTTCTGCATTAAGTCCATCATGATTGAGTTTGAAAACGCCAAGATGTTTGAACAAAAATGCTACCGAACCACTATTGCCCAGGCTACCCCCACCCTTGTTGAAATGCGACCGGACATTTGCCACCGTGCGGGTATGGTTGTCCGTTGCAGTTTCTACAAGTAGCGCTATTCCATGCGGTGCATAACCTTCGTACAAAACTTCATCATAGTTGCTCGTATCTTTTCCCAGTGCATTTTTAATGGCTCCTTCAATGCGCTCTTTCGGCATGTTTACTGCTTTCGCATTCTGCATAATCCGACGGAGCATTGGGTTTACATCCGGGTCCGATCCACCTTTTTTCACAGCAATAGCAATCTCCTTTCCGATACGGGTAAACTGCTTTGCCATGCGGTCGTAACGCGCAAACATTTTAGATTTCCGGACTTCAAATATGCGACCCATAATTCTTGATAAATGATTTTTTAAGTGCGCGCAAAAATAAGATTGTTTTTAGTTGGATAATGTTTGAAATTGTTTGAAAAGCAGAAAATATTAAAAGCTCTATCGCCCTCCATTCCACAACTTCCAACCCTTTCCAACAATTTTATTGCTGCGCTTCCTGTTCCCGCATCATGATTGCATTTGCATTGTTCATAGCCTGCTGCGCACCATTCATATCGCCTTTGGCTTTGTAAAGCTGCGAGAGTATTTGATAAAACTGCGCATTGCCGGGATCGAGTTCTGTGGCTTTAGTGAGTGCGCCAATTGCGGGATCTATTTGCCCGATGGAGGCTATCGCAATTCCATAATTCGCCCAGGCATTTTCATCATAGGGATCAGCTTGTACATACGCTGCATATTGTTGTGCCGCAGTGGCAAAATCTTGTTTTTGCAATGCTTCGTTCGCTACAATTCCTGCTTTGCTTTTTCTTTCTAAAACTGCCGAAAGCGTGATGCCATCCACTTCTATTTTATGCACAGCATTTGCAGGCGGCCATTTATCGTTTTGCAATTGTTCGGGAGAAATGTAGCGCGAGTAAGTAACATAGTAATCCCAGTCTTTTGTATGACGGTCATTGTAGCGAACGTAGTAGTAACCGATCCAGCTTGTGTCTTTCGCAAAGTATTTATCGAAGCCCAGCATGTTTGATGCAACCAATACTTTTTTACCTGGTGTGCGTTTTGCATTTTTCAATATCCACTTGCCTGCTTGCAAACCACTGTTTTGGTAATAGTCTGTATCGTAATAGCCGTGTGCACCCTCTATGCCGCCCACCAATTCGTTGAAATAAACATATTGGTTAGGATGTGTACGAAAGGTCCAGATAATGGCGGGCATCAAACCTACTATTGCAACGATGACAGGAATAAATCTCAGTTTTTCATTTTTCAAATAATTTCCAATCAAAGGCAATCCAAGTGCGGACATCGAAACCCAAAACGGATAAATGAAAAACAAGTGTCGCCATGTATCATGCACGCTCGATTTTTTATACGCCATGTAAAGCGGCGTGAAGAATGCTGCAAACACCAGAAACACCACCACAAAAACTCCGTACTTCTTTTTCGCCTCCAGTATTAATATCAAGAAAAGCGCTACCCCAATAATCACAATAAGCGGGTTAGAAATCAGTATCCATTTAAACTCATAGTACCACGGTTGCGCATTATTGGGCCGAAACACTCCTTCAAAAAACACCCGCAGCGTTACACTACGATTCGTCATTTCTTTGAGCGAAGCAATAGGATTTGAAATAGGCGACTCAAGTCCCCATGGCCACGTGAGCAACCCAATTATATAACCGCCTGCAAGTCCGGCAGCAAGAATAAGCACACCCTTTTTCAGCAGCTTATTATTCTCCGCAGTTACAAGCGTTTTAAATTCTTTATTCGTAAAAAAATAAAGCAAGGTCATTACTCCGAAATACGCCACCTGAAGAATACCACCCGCAGAGCGCACACCAAACGCAATTCCAAATCCTATAGCAATGCCAATGGTATAACGCCACGCTTTTTTCGGAAAACCCTGCAACAACGCCAGCCAGTAATACATGCCCATTATAAACCCACAACCCAGCGGAATATCTTTCGGGTTATTCATGCTTTCACCAAAAATTCTTGGAGAAAAAATAATGAACAGCAACGCCACCAAACCCACACTCCACTTGCCACTCAATCTATATGCAAACAACCCCGTAAACATCATCATCAACGCGCCCATCAGTGCATTGAAAAAATGGCGAAGAATAAGAATAGGAATTGCAGGAAACCATTGATGCAATATCTCCGTCAGAAAATCGAAAAAGCCGCCATAAAATTGCTGCCCCACATACTGCAAACTTTTATCGTCATAGTTCAGGGCCTGCTTGTCGCCGTTGAAAAAATAATTCCAGATGTCGCGGCCGTATTCTATCTGCAACCATTCGTCGCCACTCTGCCCGTAATCCTTACTCAGCAAAGGCATTACCACCAAAATGATGGCGCTGAGAATGTAAAAAGAAACCTTCCAGTATTTCGATTCTGTGGTAGTAATTGAGGCGTGTTGCATACAGTGCAAATGCTTTTTGAAGAAGCGTAAAATTAATAGAATAAAGATTCTATCAAAGGAAACAAACTTCCATAAAACGCTTACTTGTCTATCTTTACCGCCGTGTAAAAAACCAGTGCGCGCATCCTTATGTTCATTGCCAATTTGCCCATCTATAAAAAACTCACACAGCAGCGTTCCATCACATTTGCGCAATACCTCGCGCCGCTCATCCCCAATGGCTCGCACCTGCTCGACTTTGGCTGCGGCAATATGTATACCGCGCGGCAATTGCTAAATCATCTTCCTAATCTCAAGATCACCGGCTTCGACATTATCCGCGATCAAAACCTGAGCGATGAAATTCTTTCCGACAAAAGACTTGCCTTTCAGCTAAGCGGAGAAAAAGGAATTGACGCACTTGAAAATAGTTTCGATGGTGCCATTGCCCTTGCCACCCTTCATCACACCCCCGATCCTGAATATTTTCTTTCGGAACTAAAACGTGTGGTAAAGCCCGGCGGCTTCATTATTCTGGTAGAAGAAATGGCAATAAATCTGCTCGATAAAGTTTATATCTCGGTAGAAGATTGGCTGCTGAATAAAATGAAAGAGGGCGTGCCGGTTCCGCTCAATTTCCGCTATCACAAACAATATTTGGAAGAATTTAGAAAGCAGGGTTTGAAGATAGAATTTCATGGTTCGGTGCGCCCGTTTCCTACCATGATGCACCATTATGTTTATAAGCTGGTGAAGGAGTGAGGGATGAATGTTGAGGGGTGAGGGTTGAGGATTGAGGAATCCGAGTGACCTGATAATAGCTACCCGGCTGGGGGCAAAAAAAAACAACGCCATTTCTGACATTGCCTTTTTTATAAACAGATTTTTGAAATTTTATTCGCCTTCTGCAGGTGCGGCTTGCTCTTCGCTTGCCTCGCCTTCTGCGGTGGCAGTTTCAGTTTCGGCGGCGGCAGTAGCCTCGGCAGCGCGTGCAGCATTTTTCTCTTCTACACGGCGCACAGATTCGCTCACTACTGCGTGGCGTTTCTCTTGCTTGTGTTTACGACTTGCCTCCTGGCGGCGGGCTACTACTTCTTCGTGCTCGCCATTCCATGATTCAAATTTTTCCCATGCGGTCTTTTCATCAAATAGACCGAGGGTTACGCCACGCATCAAATGCTTGAGGTACAATACCCCTTTGAAGGATAGGATGCGGCGGCAAGTGTTTGTGGGCTGTGCGCCATTTTGCAACCAATACAGGCTACGCTCGCGGCTAAGGCGAACGGTGGCAGGCACGGAAAGCGGGTTGTAAGTACCGAGCTTTTCAATGAATTTACCATCGCGCGGGGCGGTGCTGTTTGCAACTACAATAAAGTAGAAAGGGCGTTTCTTAGAGCCGTGACGCTGTAAGCGAATTTTAACTGACATAAATAATAGAAATTATTTGTGTTGAACAAAAAAGTTTTTAGGAGGGCGAAGATAGGCAAAAATGGAAAAGGGAAAAGAGAAAGTCTGAAAAAATTTATTGACTACTTTTTTCCAAACGGCATTCCTGCGCCCATACCGGGCATACCCATACCGGGCATCATGCCTTTCATTTTACCCATTTGTCCCATCATTTGGCGCATTTGTTCAAATTGTTTCATAAATGCGTTTACTTCCGAAATTTCTTTTCCGCAGCCTTTTGCTATGCGTTTTCTTCGGTTTCCATCTATAATATCGGGGTTCTGACGTTCCTGAGGGGTCATAGAATTGATGATGGATTCAATGCCTTTAAATGCATCGTCTGAAATGTCAATGTCTTTGATGGCTTTTCCAATTCCGGGAATCATGGCGAGCAGGTCTTTCAGATTTCCCATCTTTTTTATCTGCTGGAGTTGTTCTTTAAAATCTTCAAAGTCGAACTTGTTTTGCCGTATTTTCTTTTCGAGCTTCTTAGCCTGCACTTCATCAAACTGTGCCTGAGCGCGTTCTACAAGGGTGGTAATATCTCCCATGCCCAATATACGCTGCGCCATACGCTCAGGATAAAAGACATCGAGTGTATCGAGCTTTTCTCCCATACTAACAAACTTGATAGGCTTATCTACCGTATATTTAATAGATAATGCAGCGCCACCTCTTGTATCTCCATCGAGCTTTGTAAGTACAACTCCTGTAAAGTCTAAACGGTCATTGAAAGCTTTGGCGGTATTTACGGCATCTTGTCCCGTCATTGAATCCACCACAAACAAAATTTCCTGAGGATTTACCGCAGATTTAATGTTTGCCACCTCCTTCATCATCACCTCATCTACGGCCAGTCGCCCCGCAGTATCTATAATAATGATACGATTACCATTTTGCTTTGCATGTGCAATGGCGTTTTGTGCAATTTCTACAGCGTTCTTGTTTTCCGGCTCACTATAAACAGGAACTTTTACCTGCTCACCCAACACTTTCAACTGATCTATTGCCGCAGGACGATAAATATCGCCAGCCACCAAAAGTGGATTTAATCCTTTTTTGCTTTTGAGAAAATTTGCGAGTTTACCGGAAAAAGTAGTTTTACCACTACCCTGAAGACCTGCAATTAGAATGATGGTAGGTTTTCCTGAAATATCTAATTCCTCTTCTTTACCCCCCATTAATTCGGCAAGCTCGTCCTTTACAATCTTCACCATCAATTGTCCGGGAGATACCGCCGTTAGCACCTTCTCCCCCATTGCCTTGTCCTTTACCTTATCCGTAAATTCTTTTGCAATTTTATAGTTTACATCCGCATCAACGAGTGCTCTGCGAATCTCCTTTATCGTTGCCGCTACGTTTATCTCGCTTATGCGACCTTCACCTTTTAGCTGTTTAAACGCGGAATCAAGCCGCTCACTCAGATTATCAAACATATTCCTATCTTAAAAAGAAGCGCAAATTTAATTTAATTCAAACAACTACGCAGCCCTACTTTGGTGGGATTGGTTTATTGCTAATTTTGGAACGCTCCGTTTCTTTGCACAAGCCACCTTTTATATGATCTCAATTTCTGCCTGCATCATTACTTACAATGAGGAAAAGAACATTGCCCGTTGCATAGAAGCAGTGAGGAAAGTGGCAGATGAAGTAGTAGTAATAGATAGCTTTTCGACCGACAAAACCGTGGACATCGCAACCCATCTCGGCGCAAAAGTGATGCAGCGAAAATTTCTCGGTTATGGAGATCAAAAGTTTTTTGCACAGCAACAAGCTTCGCACCAATGGGTACTTTCAATTGATGCAGATGAGGTAGTGTCTCCTAAACTTGCCGAGAGCATTTTGTTTATAAAAACTAATCCGAAATTCAATGCTTATAAAGTGGATATTCTTCCCAACTATTGCGGCAAATGGATCAGGCACTGTGGGTGGTACCCGCAACCCAAGCTTCGTCTTTGGAATAAAGAAAAAGGTGCGATGCTGAACGACAAAGTGCATGAAGGCATAGAACTACACGATAAAAATGAAAAGATTGGTCGGTTGAAAGGAGATTTGCTGCACTATAGCTACGACAGCATTTCAGATCACCTTCGGAAAATTGAGCATTATACAGAAATAAGTGCGCGAGCAGATGTAGCACGAGGAAAGAAAGTAAGTTTCCTGAAAATGGTAGTGGCACCGCCGCTTCAATTCTTAAATGATCTGATTTTTAAGCTGGGTTTTCTTGACGGAGAGTTTGGATTTATTGTCTGCAAAAACAACGCATTTGCTTCGTTCATAAAATATGCAAAGACAAGACATTATAGCCGTCTGAAAAAGGAAGGAATCAATTTTTGAAATTTAAAACGCTGCTTGAAATAATGATATCAAAAGAGCTTAAAGCTTTCAGGCAAGGTAATCTTTAAGTTGAGGTTGGTAACAAAACTTGTACCTGCATTTGTGTAATTGTGATTAATGCCTCCATACATGCTTACCCAAAAACCATCGTAAGGATTTACCTCGGCACCGAGGCTTAGAAAAGAGTAATGACTTCTTTCGATCCCTACATATTGGTACTGCAATTCTGCATATCCTTTCAATCTATTGGAACCACTCATGTAACGTAACGGCAGTGAAACTGTGGTGTAAAATTCATTTTGCTTTTTCACTACAAAATTATCGCGGCGAGCTTCAGCATTTATGCCCAACAATACCTGTCCTGATTTTCCTGCCCTAAGCGCCCATGTCATCCAAAAGGCATACTTGTTTAACTGCACATTTTTCAGAAGCGAATCGCCCCCCGATCCTACCACAGCAAAAGCTACATCCAGCTTTTGCGCATTCCAATTGCGTAGTTTATAATCTTGTTTCAAAGAGTCAAGCTTTGCCATAAAAACCCGTTGCGCTTCCATATCAAAAAGCAAATCATCGAATTTGGTTTTCAAAACAGGGTTCGACATAATTCTAAATTCATAGTCAACCTTATTGGTATCAATACCATGTTGGTGGGCAAATGTTGCAAGTGCTTTTCTTGAAGCCATTCTAAAATCGCCAAGAGCCATCACTACATTTTGCAGATAGGCTTTATCAGTTGTCATGTCTCCTTTGTTGATGAGGTTGCTTCTCAAACCAATTGCCATGCTTCGTCCCAAATGAGGAGCTCTATTAGCAGCCGTGCCTATCGAAACCCGAAAAGTTTTCAGCCACTGCGCTTTACTATACGACCGGATTACATTTTCAATAGGCCGCGTTGCATTTAAAAGCAATGAAGGAGTAAGTTCCATGGCAAAATCTGTGGGTAGTGCAAACTGACCATTTTGATAAAACTCAGAAACAGATACGGCAAAAGCTTGCGCTGTGGAAGGTCGAAGAATGGCCGAAGGATCAGTGCCCATCGCTTTGAAAGCTGGCATGTCGGGCACAACAAAATTGAGCCGCAACATGCCAAGCATTACAGAATCTCTGCCTTGCGATTTTGCAATGAAAGAAGAGAGCAAGCTAACCAATATGATGGCTGCTTTTTTCATTGACTCACGATGCAATAAGTTTAATGAATAATAGAGAATACTGTCCTTTGCCTGTCAGCACACCCGACTCATGTGCATATCCAAGTATGTTACCATCCTGATGCAATTCCAGTACAATATCGTATTGGGGATAGCTGGCAAAATCCTGACCGACAAAACCTGTTTCAAGTATCAGTCTTCGGCCATCATTTAAAGAAACGGGCTGAGACAAAGCAGCGCAATCGTCTTCTACATTGGTGTTGTCTCCTACTTTCAGAATCGTGCTTTCGTTGCTGTCTTTTAGCCGCAACATCATACTGTAGTTGGCGATCATTACTTTGGAGTGAGTAAATCTTGCAGAGGCAACGATAGCTCCTCCTTTGGGGTTAAAATAGACTTCCTTCATAGGTGTTTAAAGTTGAATGATGAAATGGTTATGGTTTCTCCTTTTTTATCCAAGAGGAACTTGCTTGTTCATTTGCTACACATACACTTTTCCGTTTTCAAAAAGCCCTCTCACATGCGCTACACCATCTACCGTGGCTTTGTGTTCGTAATGCGGATAGTCGGGAAATGAAATCCAGTGTCCGCCCCACGCCAGGTTGGGAAAATGGGGCATAACAAGCGTAGCAATGTCTTTGTAAGGCTTGAGCGTAGTGAGGTATTTTCCTCCTTGAAACACACCGATGTCCCATGCAATACCGAAGTTGTGGTTGCTTTGTCCACCGCGCGCATTTGTTACCCGCTTTTCAGTATTTCCATAGCGTCCTTTTCTGAAGAGCGCTTCCTGTTCTGCATAAGTCCGTGTGCCGGATATAATACGAACATCAAGTTTTGCATCCTGACATAGTTTCAAAAATTGTCGGGCAAGGGTCTGCACTTTGGGCGCTAATGTTATAAGGTTTGATTCGCTTCGATGATCGAACGAACCAATTTGCTTCGCAATATTCTGGCTGTGTTGCATAAAAGCTTTGTCGGCGGCATCCGTTTTTGGACCCCACACGCCATCGAGCTTGCCTGTATAAAAGCCGTGACTTTTTAGAAACCTCTGGTAGAAAAGCTGATCTTGTTTTAAGAATTGATAACTCATAGCTGTGTGTGTTTTATGTGTGACTAACTACCTAACGTTTACCTCCATTGCCACCGGACAATGATCGCTTGCTACCGGACTTTTCTTGCCAATTCCATCGAGTCGTTTGCCCGTAAACTGAGTGCAATTCGTTCCCAAACCACAACGGATAATAACAGGCTTTGCGGGACTGTTTTTTGCCAGACGGGAGGAAAGCAAAATGTAGTCGAGCTGCGAAACAGACTTTTTATCACTCCACCAATGCGTCCATTGCTCCTCAGCAGGCAGGCGGGTTTGTACTACATTTTCCAGCCAGGGCTGATCGAGCAAAGGCTTTAAACCTGTGCTTGGTAAATAATCATTCAAATCGCCCAACACGATAAAATTTTCCTTTGCCAGTTTGCTTCCGAATTTGTCTTTAATTATCTGCACCACCTGTTCGCTTTGCTGCCTGCGTTTCGCCATAGTTTTTTGTCGTCCGTTTGCAGGGTCCGACTTGTCCAACATGCTTTTAAAATGGTTGATGAAAAGTGTAAGCGGCACACCGTTCACATTGTATTCTATCTCCAAACAATCGCGGGAGAAAATCTGCTTTTTATCACTACCCTTATCGTATTGATGGGTGCGAATACTCGTAGCTTCAATATTGCTTAATGCAGCAATATCTATCAGGCGCATATCGTTGCCATCTATCAAATATTTAAAGGGAAACTTGGCTTTTAAGAAACGACTTTGAAAGGATTTTAAAGTGTCGAGGTTTTCTACTTCCTGCAAAGCGATGATATCGGCCTTTGTGGCTAAAATTGCACCCGCAGTCAACTTGCGTTCTTCTTCAAGAACAGTTTCAAAAAGAGAACGTTCGATAATAAAACCTTTATCTACAGCTTCATTTTTCTTTTCTTCTGCAAGCTTGCTGCTGAAACGATAACGGACAAAAAGGTTTTCGCAATTGAATGTGGCAACTATCATTTGCTTTTTATTTTTTAGGTTTGGTAATAATTGCTTTTCAAAAACTGCTCTGGATTTAGCATCGCTATTTTTTCCCAGGCATTCCCTGCATCCGATACGTTTTTTTCCTTTAGCGCCCTGCTTTTAAAATGCGTGTAGGTCTTTTGCTCCTTTTCTTCTCTCTCGGTCATAAAGAAGTCGGTTCCAAACAATATCCGATCTCCGTAATAGGCGTTTCTCAGTTCTTCAAAAATGAAATCGTGTGTTTCAAGTTTAGTAAGCGAATAAGAAATATCGGTGTACACTTCCGGGTATCGTGTCATTAGATCTTTGATTTGTGCCGTCCAGTTTTTATCAGCCAATACGCCATAGTATTTTTGAGGAGTCTGATCTTTTTTATGCTCCAGCAACATGTGTTTGTCACTTCCAAAATGTGCAAAACAAATTTTTAGAGGAGTACCTTTTTCGGCAAAATATCTGATCATGCTTTCGTAGGCATGTGGCTCCAGAAAGTAACTGCACGAACGTTGATTATTGACCCTCGCTTTTTTATCGCCAGAGATGTAGCAAGGTTTGTCGTAGTAAACTCTGTCGTAAGGATCGTAGGGATTCAGACTAGCTTTCACAAAATCAACATCGTTGTTGAAAATGCCACCGAGGTAACTGCAATGCGTCATAACCGGCACTCCATTTTTAGCTGCCCATTCCATTACGGGCATTAGCTTGGCATCGAACGGATAAAAACCCGTGCTGGGATAAATTTTTATACCGGCAAAAGGACTGTATTCTTTTCCACTCACGTTTATTTTCCTGTCAAAATATCGCTGGGTTGTAGCGAGTATTGCGGCACCATCATTTTTCCAGCGCGGATCTATACAAAAAAAAGGAAGCAACCGTTCAGGATAACGTCTTTTCAATGCAATGATTTCTTCAAGCTGCCCTTCATAGCCCGACATAGAGGCATCGGCACCCAACTTTTCCATAAACAATGTAAGCGCAACCATCTTTATAGAACTGTCTTCATAGCTTTCTATCAGGTGACGAAACACATCGTTTTGACTGCTGCTTTTACCAATTTCTAAAAAACTTGCATAGCGCTTGCCACCATGCCCACCTACCGTATTAAGTAGTTTCTTTACCAACCATGCACCAACCTGTGTATTTGTAATCTTATCAACACTATGAGCAGCCCATTTCGGGAGGTACAATTCCAGAAACCTGCGGGGCGCATTATTCATCGTGAATATGTGCGTGTGTACGTTGTAGAACTGCATCAGGAAGCTTTTTGTGGTTTAGTGGAATAAGCCTTTTTCAATACATCGAACCAAAACGGAGCGCCGGCACTAGCCGCAAATCCTGAAAGCACAAAACCCGGAAGCTTGCAAAAGAAAAACAACAGCAACCAAACAATGCCGCAAAAGAAACTCCAGACTGCCATTAATATTCCTTTCACACCACTGCCTGAAGACGAAAACAGAAGAGGGGAATCTCTGCTTTCAGCACGAGCTTTTCTCCAGGTTTGAGCATTGAAGAGATTATGCTCCCAACCCACTGGCAGCGCAGCCGATTTTGCCACACTATCCATTTCAATTGCAAGCGCTTCCAATTGCTTTCTGTAATTGATTGCACTGTCCGAAGATTCTGCCCGATGGGCAAGCGCCGTTAGTCGTTGCGCATTTGCCTCATAATAATTCATCATTGCCTTTCGTGATGCAGGCTGCGCAGTGAAATGTTTGAATAACGCGATGCTGTCAACGTTTACAAGAATTGCCAGTACGGTTCCGAGCATAAACAGTCGCAACTTTGTCTTCTTCTTATACCAAAGAGAAAGCCGCTCCATCATTTTATTGTACCAGCGCTCAATCTGATCTACAAGGCATTTATAAATGGCTGCTTCGTCGGGCGTGCCGTCCGATAATCTACAGAGTTCAGCACTGTTCAACGACTGCTGAAAGAAATTAACTACATCACTTTGCTGTAGGGAAAGCGTTGCTGCTTTAAAATCATTCAGCAATTGGCTTTTATAAGTAAGCTGTTCTGCAAAATCATTTTTGTTTACTTGGGTGATATGCGCTTTGCCAACCACCTCAATAAGTGTTTCTGCAAAAAGACGGGAATCAATATCGCTTGTAGGTTTGTTGACGGCGCGGGTTAGCAAATCTATACTGCCGTGCATGTAGAGCATCGCTGCCCAGTTAACGCCGTTTGGCTGATCGTAAAACTGCTTGAAGAGATAGGTCTTCATGAACCTGCCTCTTTCTGCTTTTATCTGCGTTAGCGCCTCATGAACAAAGCTGCAAAACAAGGCAAACAACGACCAGCAAATGATAATAGAAATAGCTATAGCAACAACAGGAATTGAATTGAAGTCCATGGCGAAATTCTCTTCTTTTTAAGTGTTAGCGTTTATCACAAATGCAGCTACGCACTCACAAGATTGATAATTTGTGGCAAATTTTCAAGCAAACCGGCTTTTGCATTTCATCAAATCCGGTTAAGAAATTTTTTTAATTTCATAGCATGACCGGCGAAGAAATAAAACAACATCTACTCAGCTTTGGCATTACCCCGTCAAAAGCTTTGCATTACGACAAAGAAGTGGTGAAACTTTTATTTGGCAAAGACCTGACACTTACATCAACCATTAAGAAGCATGAAGGCAGGTGGAGTAAAACGCTGAATGGTTGGTATGTTGCAAAATCAAAAAAGCTGCTAATAAAAATTATCAAAGCAATAGCAGAACAGAAAGGAACCGACATAGAACGCAATGAAATAAAGGAAATGAAACGAAGGCTTCAGCTAAAAAGCTATAGCGAAAATACTATACGCACTTATACGCAGGCATTTTCCTTATTCCTCGATCATTTTTACGGAAAGGATATTGGAGCAGTTACCAAAGATGAGATCGAAACTTATTTACTTCATCTGTCAAAAGAAAAGGAATACAGCGAGTCTGCACTTCACTCTATGGTGAATGCCATTAAGTTTTATTATGAACAAGCGCTAAAAAAACCGAAAGAATTTTATCAAATAGAAAGACCAAAAAAGCCCATGCAAATCCCCAGAATGTTTGCGAAAGAAGACATTGAGAAACTGCTGAAAGCAACCACCAATTTAAAACACAAAACCATACTGATGGTATGTTATAGCAGCGGATTGCGGGTAAGCGAGGTAGCTACCTTAAAAGTAAATGCCATTGACAGTAAAAGGATGGTGATAAACATACTGAATGCCAAAGGAAAGAAAGATAGAATAGTGCCCTTGAGCAAAACCACTTTGAAATATCTGCGTGAATATTACACGGCATACAAGCCGAAAGAGTATATGTTTGAAGGACATGATGGAAAGGAAGCATATAGTACAAGAAGCATACAGGCTATACTAAAACAGGCAAAGCTTAAAGCTAACATCAACAAGCCGGGTAGTGT
>ENA-UOUJ01000285-UOUJ01000285.1-activated-sludge-metagenome-genome-assembly--contig:-NODE-285-length-39417-cov-8.187567_pt1 | contig 39417 bp, 63 predicted proteins | sample MGYA00249839_ERZ747224 | MGnify/ENA primary metagenome ERZ747224 (study PRJEB28782, sample SAMN03220277) | activated sludge metagenome | biome: wastewater; feature: sewage sludge; material... | reverse complement strand
GCCAAACAGGTGCCAGATCCCCCCTGGGCTAGACCGGGGATCAGCCGGTTTCGCCATTCGATAGAGGAGGCCTTGCGACTTCGGTCGCGAGGCCTTCTGCTTTCTGGGCCCGTGCTCGATTGCGGGCATGATCGGTTCGGCTGTAATAGCCGCCCGTTTTGATGAACTCGCCGCGTTTGGCCGCGCGCCAGAGTTGACCTTGTATGAATTGCGCTTTCGCCTCAGGCCAGTATCGCGCTCGCATGAACTTGGCGATTTCCGGTGCAGTCGCTTTCATGACTCCTTGCGTCTCAAAGTAGGCAAGGGCCTCATCGGCCATTTGGAGGATAGGTGGGAGATCATCTGGCTTCCGCTTCCTCCGCTCCGGAACGGGCTCAATGCCAGCCACGACGCTGGCGGCCATATCCCCCAGTGACTGAGGGGCGCGATCCTCATTGATGAGCAGGTCCGGAAGGTTTCGCGCTGTGATTTGCAATTCTTCGTCGCGGTGAGACAGTTCAGCGTCTTCCGCTCGTAGGGCCTCGATCGTTTGCGCAATCTCTTTGCGGCGCGTGGCTAGCTCAGCCCGGCGCTCGCTAAGTCGTCGAAGGATTTGCTCATGTTGAGTCATGAGAGAGATAAGTCGTGATTCGACCCCATCACACCATCCCCGACCCTTCTCTATCCCCAGGAATCGAAGCCTATCCACAAGGGGGTGTGGATAAGCAAAGCAGGTTCAGCAAAATCAGAGACTTGGTCTGTGGATAACGGGGATGGTGCGTTTGCTACGCAATGCCGCGAAACTTTACATCGAGGGCCAACTCCAAACCCGTAAGTGGCAAGACCAGTCCGGACAGGACCGCTACTCAACGGAGATCGTCCTACAGGGATTCAACGGCGTCCTAACAATGTTGGACGGCAAGGGTGCCGGAGACCGCGAGGAACCCAGTCAGGAGGCACAGGAGGGGCGGGAACGGGCGTCGTCGAATGGTGGCGGACGTGCGTTTGACGATGAAATCCCCTTCTAGCGCGTTCCCATTTCGTTCTAACCGTGCTACCGGTCTCCCCCATGGAGAAGCAGTACAACATCTGGCGCACCGTGGGCTCGTTTGCTGATGCGGTCTACGTGATGATAGAGGCCGACCCTCCAGAAGGCCCAGAAACGAATTGGTTCACGCGCGTGCCGGAGCCGATACGAAAGATCGACTTCTGGTGGGGCTACACGGGCGGGGACGTCTCGCGCCTGAAGCCCGTTTACCGGCAGGCGCTTGAGCACCAGGGGTTCATGGTTCTGGCGGGGTTGGACGCCGCGGCGGATGTTGAGGAGAAGGCGGGATGAAGGAATATTTCTGCGAACTGCACGGACGGCGAGTCCTGCTAGATCGCCCAGATTGCGTGCTGTGCGAGCCGGTGGATCGACGTCCGTTCCTCAAGGCGGTAATGGACAGCTACTTGATTTCTGCCGATGAGTTCGAGCGGAACCTGCGGGCGAGCGTGGAGCGGTTGAACGGGGACGAGGCGGGATGACTGATGCACCGACAGATGACGACTGGAACATCGTGAAGGCCGCTCTTGCAGACGAGGGTGACATACGCGCGAGGCTTCTCTGGAACGCGCTCGAAAAGCCGATGGGCGAGGATGGGTTTCGCCTGATCCTCGAAGCCACGCGCACTATGAGCCAAGCGGATTTCTGGGCGGCGCTGCGGCAGATTAGGGACTAAACCCGGATGTGGATGAGAAGGCTGAATGACGCTCGGTGACATCTTCTGGGGGGCGATCAACAAAGCAGCCGAGATCGGTGAGATCCACAGCGTGAGACTCCAAGCTATGGCGCGGTGGAACATGCGAGCGCCGCCAGGGATGAATAAGGTCAAGTGGTGTAATCTACTTCCACAGACGCTTGAGCGCGGCGCGTCCATCAGTTTCTACGATGGCACGATCGTCTATCGCTCGCCGGAAGGGAAGTGCGGGCATGGCCGGAGAGGGGGCGGATATGACCGAGCCAGCAGATCTTGGTCTTCGCACGTTCTATACGTGCGAGATTGGCGCGGATTCGATAGAGGCATGCACGTCAGTTGATGACGACAAGGTGCACATCTTCATGTGGAGCGAGGATGGGGGCGCCTCGGCTAGGCTGACGCGAGAAGAGGCTACGAAGTTCGCCACATCGATCTTAGACGCGCTACAAAAGCAAACCCCGGAGCGGTGAGGCTCCGGGGTTCCAACTTGCAACCATCTCCTGCAGGTTCAGCCGGCCGCCACGCACTTGCGCCGTCCGACTGTTTTACGAGCAATCGGCATCCCTCGTGCTTCAGCGAGAGACATCCAATCGCACAGCGTCGATTTTGGAATGCCGTACGTCCGGGCCATCTCACGGTGAGACGAGAACCGTTCGCCTCGTTGCAGACGTCCAACGAGATCTGCAATCACTTCATCACGATTCCAGCGGCGGGGCAGTTTTGTGGGCGGGACAGGTTCGTCATCGTCCGGTCGGACAAACGCGACCACGTTGGCGGTGTCGGACATGGGCACGGCCGGGAAGTCGGACTGACCGGACACGTCGGACGTTGCGGCCTCGGATGGCTCGCTGGGGTCGGACGTTTCGACCTTTGCGAACAGCACGGTCCCGAACGTCGCGACGAACACCACAGCGAAGCCCATGATCCAGCCCCAGATGCCTTCGACCCAAGTCTCGGACTCGGAAGCTTCCTCCGGAGCCGTGATGCCGTCGAGCTCGGCCTTGATCTCCGGGACGGAGATTTCCAGCTCCCGCTTGCGAATGGCCTTGGCCATCTCCTGGCGGAGGTCGAGGATCGGCTTGCAGGCTTCGAAGCTGTCGTCGCGGGTGACGTCGGTGCACTGGGCTGTCCGGCTGAACACCCGACGAGAGACCGGAGCAACGGCCATGGCCGCCTGAATTTCGCCCGTGGAGCGGGTTCCTTCCAGGGAGGCCAGTTCGGCCGCAGCCTTATCGTAAGCCGCCTGTGCGCGCTCGTGAGCGCCACGGAGGCCCGTTTCGTCGCCCGCCTTGTACCGCTGTGCCTCGAAGATGTGCGAGGCCATGGCGGAAATAGAGACGGCGAGCAGCAGCAGAGCCGCCGCACCGGCCACGATACGCTGACGAGCCGGATTCGTCGGGACCAGCGCAATCCAGGCTGCCCGAGCCTGAGAGAGCGACACCGCGACGGCCGCCAGGACCAGGACCGCGCCGGAGATCGACACGGACTGCTCCCAGATCGTAAGCGTGAACTTCTCAAGGTGCTGCCCAAGGCCATAGGCCCTGAGAGCGTTCGATACCGCTTCAGCGGCAATGGCAGCTCCGATGGGCAACCATGCCCATGGCGGAACGCGCCAAGTTGTGATAGACTTCGTCATGTTCAAATCTTCTCCTGTCCAAGGAATGGTTTGCGACAAAGGCCGAGGGGTGTTCGCGCACCACCTCGGCCAACTTGTTTTCGGCTACTCCTCTCCGAAGTCCGGATCGTTCAGTCCGTCGTTCGCCATTTCGGCAAGCAGCGTGGCTTGGGCTTCGGTCATGCAGTCGAAATCGAATTCCATAGTGATCTCCTGTCCATTTTGATGTTTCCCCTCAATCGGTGTTCGCGCACCGAAGGTGGGCCTGCTGGTGCAGGGCGCCTTGCTCGAAACGCAGAGCAAGGAACGCTGCCCATCATTGCAGCTTCAGATGCAGCCCTGCGCGCGCCCTCTGGCGGGCTTCATCTTCGAGCGTTTTCGGCACGTCCGGGTCGTCCATGTGTGCGCGCTGCAGTTCGACGCGAATGTCGACGATGACCGTCCAACAGGGTCCTTGCTCGATGATCTCACCAAGCTCGTCGAACTCCTCGAACTCGACTGCGCTTTCGGTCGTGCCGTTCTCGGTGCGGTAGGTGATCGTGGCTTTCCAGCGCTTCATGTTCGCCGTCTCCCTCTCTGCTAGTATCCTTAGACCAAGTGGGTAGGAGAGGGCCTTAGAGGCCCGCCCCTTCACGCTTGTTCAGAACATCGCTTGCCGAGCGGATCTCGCGAATAGCCACAGGAACGATGGCAACGAGGCCGATGAACCAGATAGCTGCGAGAGCGCCTGCGATGATGGTGAGTGTCATGTCCAATCCCTCTTTATCTAGATCGCCTAGCGGGTTGATCGCGTTGGCTATGATTGGAATATATGCGATGCGTCTAGACAGTCAAGACAATATCGACGGTAGGGATGAGAATTTCACAAGCTTCAAATCACAATCGCGTGAACTAGACGATATTGACCATCTAGACGGGCGGTGATATATGCAACTGCTATGGCAAAGAAAGACAAGCCAGCGCGCCCGGCGCTGTTCACAATCCGGGCTGATGATGAGTTCTGGGATGCGCTGGACAAGCTCCAGGTTAGCCAGACGCCAGTGCGTGATCGAAGCTCAATCGTAAAGGAGCTCGTGTTTAGAGAGGCGGCGAAGGTGGAGAAGGCACGCAAATGATCTGCAATCCGCGAGAGACCGCGTTTAGCATAAAGATCACTCGGATGCTGGAAGGTGGCGCACCTTACACAGAGGTCGTCAGAGCGTCGCTTTATGGTCCGGTGGAGAGCATGTCTGCCAATCAATGGGATGAAGAGTTCGTCTACACCGAAGAGGGCTACATTCCGTGTCAGCGTTTTCTTGTGCGCGTCGAATTGCCGGAGGAAAAATGACGATCACGATGGAAACTGTCTTCGTGGGCATTGTCCGCTGCTGCGTGCACGAGAGTGGAGAGGATGAGCAGGCAATCGCCTGCGGTATAGTATCTGGCGCGGAGCCAGCAGAGGCCGAATGGCGCGACATTGAGGACGACCTCGATTGGGAGGCGCATTCACCTATGCAGCGTTTTGTGGTTGAGGTTGAGCTTCCGTTTCGGCCGACATTCAAAGACATAGACGTGGTGAGGTCAAAGAGGGTTTTGTTAAAGCCGTCGCTCCGGGGTGACGTTTAGAGCGCCTGCAACCGCGGAGTAGCCCGCCCCCACCCAACAAGGGATAGAAACACGATGAGCAGCCAAGAGAAGAAGAGCGGATTAGGCGTGCTGTTTTGGATCACGAGTGCGGCCGTCCTTGTGGTGTCGTTCGTATTTTTCACGACGTTGGCGCGTGATGTAGATGGCGCGGCCTACTGGGTGGTTGGGCTCGTCTATTCGGGGGCGGTGTACGTCGTAGTCGACTACGTCTGGAGACGCACTGGCAAGCCCCAGTGGCCGTGGCGTGATTAAGCGGCCCTCGAAGCAATGGATGGAGCGCGACCCCAAGCCCTGGCTAACAGGTGGGCAGGCGTGCTGTTCGGAGATTGAAGCTATGAGCGACAATTACATCCTCGACGGCAAGACGCCGGTCCCGGCCGATCTCATGACGTGGGCTCGGTGGTATGAGACGGCTGATAGGAGCGTCGCCAAGTCGGAGGTAGGCCCTTACAGGGTCTCGACTGTGTTTCTCGGGCTCAACCACGAATTCGGAGGCGGTCCTCCGCTTTTGTTCGAGACGATAGTTTTCGGGCCTCCGAACGATGACGACGTGTGGTGCGAACGGTGCTCAACATGGGAGCAAGCCGAGGCCATGCACCGGGACGGCTGCACATGGGCATCGAGACAGCCATCGGTTTCCACCGAGGAGACCAACGCCATGCTCTCCAGGGCTATCAAGAAAGGGTAGGGGAATGATCGGAAAGACATTCGGCGCGATCTCGAACATCGTGCTTCCGGCCGTCGTGCTGCACATCGTCGGCCTCCCGGTCGCGCTTATGCTCGGCGCCCCTGAAAGCGAGAGCGCAAAGATCGTCGGCATCACGGTCGGGCTGATAGCCGCTGGCGCGGCATGGTACTGGACCCGCTTGGGCGGCTTCATGAAGGATTAGGATGCGCCAATCAAGACACTGCGCAGATTGAGAAATCCGGCCCAGAAACACCCAAAAACTCACCCATCCCCAGCTAGTTACTGAATATTCAAGAAAAATTAACCATAGCCCTTGACCGATGCGGGCAAATCAGTCTTAAGTGATTCGCATAAGCCTGCCTGTACAAGCGTAAATCACGGTCCCGGACCCCAAACGGGGTGTTTGCCAGCTAGGGCTAACCATGCGCCCCTCGGGACATAGCTGAGCCGTTCAGCCCGCCTGAATTTCGGTAAAGCAGCACATACTAGGATTGTGCCTCCACAAATGACCGAACCCATTTACTGGCTGGCGCTCCGAGTGGAGCCCCGGAGCGAATTCGCCGTGGAAAGCCACCTCCGCAAATGCGGCTATCAGGCGATCTGCCCCACGGAAACCAAGGTCAAGCGGGTCTCCCGGTATTCTAAGAAGACCCGTAAGGCGACCTACCCCCTATTCCCCGGCTATGTGTTCTTCGGCACGGACGGCCGGTGCCCCAATTGGGACGAGCCGCTGTATTTGACCGCTGGCGACCGTTCTGAGCGGGAGGACATTCGCCACTACGCCAAGCGATCCGGCCGTGTATGGCGCGTTCTGAGCCGGGACGGGGTGCCCTATGTGCTGTCGAGCCGAGAGCTTGAGGATGTGTGCGCTCAAGCCCGCCAGAACAACCCGAACCGGAGTTCGGTGAACACGCATCGCGCCGTCCGTGTCGGACAGGAAGTCGACGTGCTCGAAGGCGTCTACACCGGCTGGCGCCTCAAAGCGCAGTCCATCGTGTCCGATTTCATCGAGACCACGGTTGAGATGTTCGGGAAGCCTCACCCCGTCCGCATCCCCATCGCCTCCGTGAGGGCGTGCTAGGGCGCGCGCTTCTGATCACAAACTCCGACAAATCCGAGGAAATATTAAGCATTGCGAAGCACTTAACCGTGCGCGCAAGTCCCCACCCTGCCGAAGACGGCCTCGCCCGACGAAACCGAAGTTCTATTGAACACACCGGGGCGTCAGGTCCAGATCGCGGGGAAGGGATACACGAGGGAAACTGCATGGCAGACGTTGTAAGCCTCGGTTCTGTCCGTGAGGAAACCCACAAGGCCAGCATCGGGTGGCTCACGACTGCCGAGCGGGACCGTGCGCTTCGTTATCTAAGCCTGGGATATTCCGCGGAGCGTGTCGCCGATCTCCAGGGCATTCCCGTCGTCGCTGTAAAGGCGCTTAAGGCGCGGGATTGGCTTCTTTGATGATTGGTGCTTACCCCTTCCGCACAGTCCGCTGGAGCCTCCAAGGCGTCCCTATGACCTATTACGGAGCTGATCTCGCAGAGCTCGCCAGTGACGTGATGGAGCAAGCGGCATGACCATGATCTCCATATCCGGCTTGGACCTCTCGTTCCTCCATGAAAAGCGTAAGCCCAAGCGCAAGTCACGGCGTAAACGGAAGGCCGCATAGTCCTATGGCTAGACAGCCGAAGAAGGCGCCGGCAGGTAAGGGAGGCAAGCTCACTGCAAAGCAGGAAGCTTTCTCCCAAGCGTATGTTGAGACGGGTAATGCGAGCGAAGCATATCGGCGCTCATACAACGCGAATAACTTCACCGAAAACGCCTTGGCCGTCCAAGCGAGCAAGACGCTCAACCACCCTAAGGTCGCCCTAAGGATCGCCGCGCTCCAAGCCAAGACCGCTCAGAAGCACGAAATCACCAAGGATCGCATCGTTTCGGAGCTGGCCAAGATCGCCTTCGCCGACATCCGGCAGGCGGTGCGATGGGGCCGAAGCCCAACAGATACGACATCCGAAAACGCTGCCCCGAACGGCCTCGGAATATTCCCGGTGGAGTTGGTTCCGAGCGAGGTCATCTCGGATGAGGTCGCCGCTGCCGTATCCGAAGTTTCTCTCACGCAGACCGGCGTGAAGATCCGCATGTACGACAAGAAGTCCGCCCTGGTCGATTTGGCCAAGATGCTTGGCTTCATGGTGGAGAAGCATGAGCACACCGGAAAGGACGGCGGACCAATCGAGACGAAGCAGTCAATCGACGTCACCAAGCTGACCGACGATGAGCTTGAAGCCTACAGAATTGTGCTTGCCGCCGCTGCGAGAAATCGAGCTGGAGATCAGCCGCCGGCAGTGCACTAAGTCGTTTGCGGAGTTCGTTCGGCAGGGCTGGCATGTCCTAGAGCCGGCCTCGGAACTCAAGTGGGGTTGGTCACTCGACGCAATCTGCGACCACTTAGAGGCCGTCCACTACGGGCACATCCTGGAACTGCTGATGAATGTGCCCCCTGGGTGCATGAAGTCACTTCTGACGGGCGTTTTCTTCCCGGCGTGGGAGTGGGGCCCAAGGGGCAGAGCGGACCTCAGGTTCCTCGGTACGTCGCACAAGCAGGACCTCGCCGTTCGCGACAATCTCAAGTGTCGGCGGTTGATACAGTCCGAATGGTATCGGGAGCGGTGGCCAATAGTTTTCACTGGCGACCAAAACGCCAAAACCAAGTTCGAGAACGACAAGACCGGATTTCGCGAGGCGATGGCCTTCCGGTCTATGACAGGTTCTCGCGGTGACAGAATACTGCTTGACGATCCGCTTTCGGTCGACGATGCGAACTCAGAAACCGAATTGAACAACGCCGAGATCACGTTCACGGAGTCGCTGCCGACACGTTTGAACAACGAGAAGTCGGCCAAGATCGTAATCATGCAGCGTCTCCATGAGCGGGACACTTCGGGCGTGATCATCGCCAAGCAGCTCGGCTATGTCCACCTCATGCTGCCGATGGAGTTTGAGCCAGAGCGACGCTGCGCCACAGTCATAGGTTTTAAAGATCCGAGAACGCAACCGGGCGAACTGCTGTTCCCGGAAAGGTTCTCACCCTCGCAAGTCGAGGGTCTGAAGAAGACGATGGGCAGTTACGCTGTTGCAGGTCAGTTCCAGCAAAGACCCGCCCCACGCGAAGGCGGCATGTTCAAGCGCCACTGGTTCGGAACCGCGAGGGCCGCCCCAGCCGGTACGAAGTTCGTCCGAGGATGGGACTTAGCGGCTTCAATCGGACCATCATCTGCGTTCACGGCGGGCGTGAAGATTGGAAAGCAGCCGGACGGACGGTTCCTGATCGCGAACTGCGTCCGAGACCGTCTGAGCGCTGGTGGCGTTGAGAAGCTTATCGTGTCGACGGCAAACAGCGACGGCGTAGAGTGCCGCATTTCACTTCCGCAAGACCCAGGCCAAGCCGGCAAGTCGCAAGCTCAATATCTCGTTCGTCAACTCGCTGGGTTCAACGCCAAGGCGACGCCGGAAAGCGGTGACAAGGAAACGCGAGCCGAACCGCTATCGGCTCAAGCTGAAGCTGGAAACGTAGACATCCTTCGAACAGGTGATCCCGTGAAAGACGCGTGGATCGAGCCGTTCCTGGACGAGATCACGGTGTTTCCGAGCGGACAGTTCAAAGACCAGACGGATGCGGCATCGAGGGCGTTCGATGCGCTGAGCGTTGCGCAAGCAAAAGTCACCACCACAACCGCCACCGTTAGAGGTCTGATCTAGGCACATGGCCGGCAATCCAGACACAAAGCATCCGCTGTATGTAGATCGCGAGGGCGAGTGGAAGCTGATGCGCGATTCGGCCAGGGGCGAGACCGCCATCAAGGCGTCTGGCGAAGAGTATCTGCCGATCCCGAGCGGGTTCAATCTCTCCCCGCAGAAAACGAAGCTCTATGAGGCGTATCAGGCCCGCGCTCAATTCCCTGAGATTGTCGCTCCGACCGTACAGGAAATGGTCGGCATCATCCATAGCCGCGAGATCCGGATCGACCTTCCGGACGCGATGGTGGACCTTTGGGAAGCTGCCACGCCAGACGGATTGCCGCTCGAAGCGTTTCATCGGCGCATCACCGGAGAAATCCTCGAAACCGGACGCTACGGGGTTCTGGTAGGGGCTGCGTCGACTGGAAGCGATCTGCCCTACCTCGTCGGGTACGGAACCGAAGCGATCATCAACTGGTCGGACGACAAGGACTTTTACGTTCTCGATGAGAGCGGATACGTCCGTGACGGGTTCGAGTGGAGTGAGCAAAAGAAATACCGTGTCTTGGAGCTCGTTGGCGGCACCTACGAGGTCATCACTTACACGGGTGAGAATTTCACTCAAGGCGACCCGGTTGAGCCGGCGGCAAGGGGTGGGGAACGGCTTAAGACCATACCGTTCGAAGTGGCCGGACCACGAGATCTTTCTCAGGACCCAGAAACCCCGCCTCTGATCGGCGTGGCGCGTGCGGCGAAGGCCATTTACCAGCTCTCGGCCGACTACCGCTGGCAGATGTACATGTCCGGCCAGGAGACGCTGTTCGTCATGAATGCGGACGCGCCCGAGGCAGTTGGCGCTGGCGTCGTCGTCGGGCTGAAGGCGGAGAAGGGATCAGACGGCACGGCGCCGAATGTTGACGCAAAGTACGTTGGCCCATCAGGCACGGGTATGGCCGCTCACAAGACGGCCATTGACGATGAGAAGCGTAATGCTGCGGCTGCCGGCGCGCGCATGTTCAACACGGGTGGTCAGGAGCGCTCGCAGGAGAGCGGGGAAGCCCGTCGAATGCGGTTCGCGGCGGAGACGGCGAGCCTAACGAGCGTAGCTCAGTCGAGTTGCGCGCTGCTTGAGAAATCTCTCCGCAATGTCGGACGGATGATGGGGCTGACGGATGCTGTAATCGACAGCATCGTCGTCTATCCGCCGAAGGATCTCATCGACCGCCGTCTCGCACCTGAAGAGGTCGACCGGATCATGTCCCTCGTCGAGAAGGGCTTTATGTCCTTTGAGACCGCCTACGAAAGCCTCCAGGAAGGCGAGTGGGCGTCGGCGGAGCGCACGTGGGAAGAAGAGCGTGAGCTTATCGACTCGGAAGACATAGGGTCTGGGACAACCGATGCGGAACGAGCGGCGCTCGCACCTCCGCCAGGCAACGAAGCAGATCCCGAAGACATACCAGCCGCCGCTTAGGCGGCTTTTTCGTGCCGGCGGTGCCGGAATGCGTAACCGCGCCCATCGGTGATGGGCATCCCCCAAAACCATAGGAGTCGGCGGTGCCGAAGCTCAAAACAATTATCGAAACCCTCGATGGTATCGAGGACCAGTACCACGGCCTTTACGAAGAGAAGGATGGCAAGTTTATCCTTCAAATCGAGGGCGTGGACGACCACCCGGCCGTTGTTGCCCTCAAAAACGGTCACACGAACAGCAAGCGCGAGCGTGATCAGGCGAAGCGCGAACTCGCTGAGGCGAAGGCAAAGCTGGCCGGTGTGCCGGAAGACTTCGACGCAGACGAGTGGTCCCGGATGAAGGCCGAAGACGACGCTCGCGCCGCGGACCCGGACGGGAAGGACATTCGCGCCAAGATCGACACGGCTACCGCTGCTGTGAAGACGCAGATGCAGGGTAAAATCGACCGTCTCCAGAAAGAGATGGATACGAAGATTGCCGAGAAAGATGCGGAGATCGCTAGGCGTGACTCGGAAATCCGCAGCCGTGTCGTAACGGATGGAGTTCGGGCCGCGCTCATCAAGGCCGGCGTAAAGCCGACCATGGTGGAAGACGGTGTGAGAGTTTTCGACCGGGACGTTGAGGTCGTCCAGGAGGATGATCGCTATGTCGCTCGCATGAAGTCTGATCTCGGCGGTGACGAGATCGAAAAGTACATCGCAAATTGGGCGCAGTCCGACGCCGCTAAGGACTGGATCAAGCCCGCGATGAGCGACGACGAACGTGGATCCACACGCGGTCGCGTCGCGACATCAGATAATCCGTTCGGCAAGGGCGGATGGAATAAGACGGCCCAAGGCCAGCTCTTCCGGAGCAACAAGGTCAAAGCCGAACAGTTGGCGAAGTCTGCCGGGTTCAAGAACCTCGACGCAGCGCTCGCCTCGCGTGGGCCGGTAGCGGCCTAAACCCCGCGGGCGGTGCCCGTACTCACCCTCCACAAGCAGAGCCATGGCGGTGCCTTGGCCTGAGTTTTCGGAAACCAGGCATCCAAAGGAGAATCCATCATGGTTGCCACTGTTCTGGGTGACGTCATCGTCCCCGAAATCTTCAATCCGTATGTGATCGAGCGTACCGCCGAGCTTTCGGCATTCTGGCAGTCTGGCCTTGTGGCCCCCGTGGCTGAAATCAGTCTCGGCCAGGGCGGCTCCACGGTCAACATGCCGTTCTGGCAGGACCTCGCCGGTGACGACCAGGTCCTCTCGACGGCTACGAACCTGACCGTCAGCAACATCGAAGCCGAGAAGGACGTTGCTGTCGTCAACGCCCGTGCACTCGTGTACGGCGCTCGCGACCTTGCCGGCGCTCTCGCTGGTGACGATCCGATGACCGCTATCGGCGATCTCGTCGCTGCCAAGTGGGCTCGTCGCATGCAGACTGCGCTCATCTCGACGTTCAACGGCGCCATGGGCGCGCTGGCAACGGAGCCCGTGAACACGCTCGACATCTCCGGCATTGTCGGCGATGCCGCGGTGTTCAGCGCTGAGGCGTTCATTGACGCCCTTGGCCAGCTTGGCGACGCCGAAACGCGCCTGACGGCGGTTGCGGTTCATTCCGCAACGTACCGCGTGATGAAGAAGCAGGATCTCATCGAGTTCATCCCGGACTCGGAGGGCAAGGAGACAATCCCGACCTACCAGGGCAAGCGGATTATCGTCGACGACGGCATGCCCGTTTCGAACGGCGTCTACACCACTGCCCTGTTCGGCGAGGGCGCCATCGGTTACGCGGAGGGCACTCCCAAGGTCCCGAGCGAAGTAGAGCGTAACGCGCTCGTCGGCGGCGGCGAGGAATATCTCGTCTCGCGTCGCCACTTCGTCCTGCACCCGCGCGGCATCCGTTGGGATGGCAGCTCGGCTCTCGACACGCCGTCGAACGTCGAACTCTCGACCGTCGGCAACTGGGAGCGCGTGTACGAGCCGAAGAACATCCGGATCGTGCGCTTCGTTCACCGCAACACGCCGGCTGGCACCTAAGCACAACTGGAGGGGCGGGTTTCTCGCCCCTCCTTTCCGATTCCGGGGAGAGAAAATGTCTGACGCTTCGAGAGTTCTTCGCATGTTCGTTGGCGCACTTGAGCGCGGCATGAGTACTGAGGAAGCAACCGCATACGCCAATGGGCTGTGGAAGCCCGCGCGGAAGCCCGAGCCGTTGCCGCCCCCTCCGGAGGCGGTGGCGGAGAAGCTTGCTGCAACCACGCATGAGGCGCCCCATCCGCTCGACCGGGACGGAGACGGGCAGCCTGGGGGTTCGCTCCCGGCCGACCAACGCGGGGACGACGTCGAAGCCCTCCGTGCAGAGTATGAAGCCCTCATCGGATCCGCTCCCGACAAGCGCTGGGGCGCTCCCCGTCTCAAGAAAGAGATCGAGAAGGCCAAGGGCTGACATGGCCGGGGAAGAGGGGATCACGAACTTGGGGCGCGTGCCCAACGGCATGACGTTCCTTGAGGCGGTTCGAGCCTCTGCCCCGAAACGCAAGTACGTCCTGAACCACTACGAGGGCGGCCACCGCCTAACCATCTGCGACACGATCCGCCATAGCTGGCGCGTGCTCGACACGATGCCCGACAGCCCAGAGAAGGACGTGCTTCGGGAGTATCTGTTGGCAATGGGGGATTTTTCGAAGCGGATGGACGCTCGAATGAAGGAATTGAAGGCGCTCATCCCGAATGGCTGACCCGATCCAGATCCAAACTTGGCTGTGGTCCCAGCCCGGCGGCCGGACCACCTACACCAAGGACCACGTGCTCATCTGGCGCGACTCTGTACGCCGCCACTTGACCGTGCCTCACACGTTCGCGCTCGTGACAGATCTTGTCGACGAGTTGGACGACATCAAGATCATCGCCCCGCCGCGCGACTTCGAGAATGTCAGGATCCCGACCTGGGGCGAACGTATGCCGCAGTGTCTTCGCCGGATCGCGATGTTCCGGCCGGACGCAGCAGAGGTATTTGGGGCTCGTCGGTTTCTGAATATGGATCTCGACGTTGTCGTTTCCGGTTCTCTCGATGAGATCGTGAGCAGGCCGGAGGAAATCGTCCTCTACCGCGGCACCCATCAGGCCCGCCCGTACAACGGTAGTCTCCTAATGATGGACGCCGGCTGCCGTCCGCAGGTCTACGAGCAATTCACGCCTGAGGGCGCGGTTCGCGCTGGGCAGCAGTTCCTCGGCTCGGATCAAGCCTGGATCTCCTACGTTCTCGGCCCCGGTGAAGCCGTATTGGACGCCTCACACGGTGTCCACGCATGGGGCAGCAAGCTCAACGTGGGTGATCCTCGCCTGACGTTCTTCCTCCAGCCAGAGAAGCCCTGGAGCTATGTCGATGCTGGCAACGCATTCTGCTGCGAGCACTACCGTCGAGACGACGGGCAGGGCAGGGCGCTGATCCTCGGATACGCACCGACCGTGTGGGATGATGTCGAACTCGCCCTGTCGAACGGCCCCTATGACGTCGTGATCGCCTCTCCGGAAGCCGCCCACTACTGGCCCAAGCCGGTAGACGCCATCGCCAACGACGACGATCACGCGCTGCGTATCGCTCGGATGATGGGATATTCTGACGTGGCTTTCTGCGGTCGGCAGCCGGACGCTCAAGCGGCGTGACGGAGCTGGTCTACGCGACTCGTCGAGTCCCTGAGGCGACCGGACGGACGTTCATCAACGCACGGTTCTACAATCGGCCGGACACGAGCGCAACGAAGGTATTAGTGTCTAGCGAATTCCCGGCCATTGCAGAGGCGTACAGGGCCGCGGGAGTTCCGGTGGTGATCATAGGGCCCAAGAGCCGCGGTGACGTTCCTGAGCCCCCCGGCGAGCTTCTGAGGCGCATTCGTCGTGGATGAACCGGACGACTGGTATCGGGAGATGATCGAGGAATTGCTCGAAACCACTGAGGTCGGGAAGGTGATCCAGATCTGCCGGGACTATCGCAGATGCCAGTCTAGAGAATTCGGTCCGTGCTGTGCAGAGGTGACGATCCAGTACGGGATGACGGTTGAGGACGTGCTAGGGGCGGCGAAGGTGTATCGGGCGTGATCATCACTGCCATCAACCTTTCATCGAGGCTCGCCACGAGCGAAAGCGGCGGAATTGGCGACATCTGCACATTGATCGACGCTTTTGGCGATGAAACGGACAACGCGCATGAAGCCGTTGTTGTGGTTGTGCACTGGCGCGATGGCGGGTGGTCTCCGGTAGCTCTGGAAGATTTCGACATGGCAACGGTGAATTAGGCATGAGCGAAGTCGTAACGTTCCAGCCCGTAGAGGTCGGCGTCGGCTATCGCTTCGATCCAGACGTTATCCTCGAAGAGGCGAAGGGGAACGAGTTCGTCAAGCTCGCTGTCCTTGCTGAGCGGCCGGACGGTTCGATTTTCGTCAGCGGCAACGCAAATGCTGGTGAGACGCTGATCCTGATGGAAATGGCGAAGCACCGGATTGTGTTCGGAGAGGACTGAGGGATGCTTTCCTACACGGAGCTCGCCGTAAATCTGGGCGAGGCCAACGCTTACGCTACGGCGCGCGCTTGGACCGACTGGGCCGGCGCTGACCCTGTGAAGACTGCCGCCCTTCGGCGCGGTCAGGACTGGATTGGCTGGCTCTATAACGACAGGTGGGCCGGCGAGTGGGAGAACGACGGCGCTCCCGAGAACGTAAAATACGCGATCATCATTGCCGCGCGGATGGAGCTCGTGACGCCTGGTCGGCTGTCGAAGGCGAAAAAGCGTGGCATCAAGTCGGCCGGCGCTGGCAGCGCCCGAGTCGAGTTCTTCGGCGATGATGGCGCGAAGGATGTCTACGAGGACATCGAGGGGCTTCTGGCCGGCTTGATCGTTCGCAAGTCCTCCACCCTGTTCAGCTTCGCGGCGAGGGCGTAGTTGTGAGCCTGCTCGAAGGGGAACTCGCGGAGATCATCGGTGACGCGCTGGAAGCGGCAGAGCTTCCTTACGACCTCGTACTGACGCGGGACGTCCCCGGCAGTACAGCGCCACCATACAGCCCATGGTCTCCAGGGCCACCAACGATCCAAACGCATAACTGTCGCGGCCTTGTAGACGACTACCGAGCAGACCAGCGCGACGGCACACTCATTCAGATTAATGACCGCAAGATCCTGATCCTCGCGCCGTCGCTATCTGTGACGCCAGTGCCTGGAGATCGGATCACGGCTCGCGGCGTGGTCTACACCGCGATCACTGTGCAGGCCGATCCTGCGCTGGCCACGTTTTCTGTTCAGGCCCGCGCATGACCTTCCACTCCATCGGCGACCTCGCCGCATCTCAACTCTCCCGGACTAAGGAACTCATGGACCAGCAGGCCAGGATCGCAGTGTTGAGAGAGCTGAAGATCATCCTTCGCATCTTGGATCTCAATAGCGACAAGTCGCATGGGGAGCAACTGTCGCTGGTACGAGCACACGTCGCAACTACGACCCAAGTGGTTGCTGCGGAGGCAAGGGTCGGTGGCTAGGAGGCCGATCTCGCAGCGGTTTATCAGGGCGCGCCTTGAGCTTCTGCTCGATGAAATGACCCCGCAGCTCGCCGCCGCTTTCCGCGCATCCATCGACGACATCACGTCCAACGTCTCGCTCCAGCGGCTCGTCGATGCCATTGAGCGCAGAGACTATGAGGCGGCGATACGGGAACTCTATATCGAGGCGGCGGCGTTTAGGCCACTGGATCGCGCGATCTCGGCGGCATACGATGCTGGCGGCGTTGATGCGGTAGCGACGCTGCCGGCTCTGACAGGTCCGAACGGTGGCAGGCTGGTCATCAGGTTCGACGGTCGAAACCCGCGAGCCGAGCGGTGGCTGGCTAGGCACTCAAGCCAACTGATTACCGGCATCACGCAGGACATGCGTATCGCGGCGCGACAGCATCTCGTTGCTGGAATGCAAGCCGGCGTCAACCCTCGCACCAGCGCTCTTTCCCTAGTCGGCCGAATAGATCGCGCTACTGGACGGCGCGTTAACGGCGTCATCGGCTTAACGTCGAGCCAAGAGAGGTTTGTTGCCACGGCCCGAGAAGATCTCCTGTCGGGAGATCCATCCAGGTTGCGGCACTACCTAACACTCAATCGTCGTGACAGGCGTTTCGACCGGACCATTCTCGCCGCCATTCGAGACAGCAAGCCAATCGACGCTGCCACCGTTGAGCGGATCACGGGACGGCTGTCTGATTCTTACCTCTCGCTTCGGGGCGAGGTTGTGGCCAGAACAGAAAGCCTAACCGCTCTGAATGCGTCGCGCCGAGAGGCGTTCGAACAGGCCGTTGAGCAGGGCGGGTTGGATCGACGCAACATCGTTAGGTACTGGAGCGCAGCGCAGGATGTTCGCACGCGCGATACTCATTCCGCGATGCACGGACAGGAAGTGGGGATGGATGAGCCGTTCGTCTCCCCGTCAGGGGCTCGCATGATGTATCCGGGCGACACTAGCTTAGGGGCTAGCCCGTCCGAAACAATCCAGTGCCGATGCTTCCATGGCGTGCGCGTGAAGCAATTCGTGTCGGAGCTTGAATAGTGGCTCAACAAAACTTCTCGGCGACGGTCGACGCGTGGTGTCGCGCCGGCAAGGGGCGCATGGAGGAAGTGTTCAAGCAGGCGACCCAAAACGTCATTGAGGAAGTGATTGAGCGTACGCCCAGGGACACTGGGTTCTTGGTGAATTCGTTGACCGTCACGACAGACGGTCCTGTTCCTATAAACCCAAGTGCGCGACCCCCAGCGGATGCTGAAAAGAACTCGTTTGAGCCGAAGCCTTTTACGGCAACGATCACGGGCGCGTCTCTCGGATCCATCCTGACCTCGAGCTTTGTCGCTGCCTACGCGCGCTTCGTAGAGTTTGGCGCTGGCGGACGACCTGCGCGAGCCATGGTGAGGCTCTCTATTCAGCGGTGGCAAGAGCACGTGGACAAGGCGGTTCGCGACACTAAGGCAAAAGTTTCGGGCAGGAAGCACTAGCCATGTTGCAGACTTTTGAAGCCCGTCTGGCCAATGCGCTCCTAAATCATGTCTCTCAACTGGCATTTACGCCGAGTATCCCGGTTGCATTTCCTGGGGTCTCGTTCGCCCCGCCGGCCGGCACCTATCTTGAGGTCACGCTGCTCACGAATTTGAACGTGAACCGCGGCGTGTCGAACGACAGCACCACCGAGCACCGAGGAATTTTACAGGTCACAGTCGCATCGCCGAGCAATGGCGGCATTATCGCTCCGATGGATATCGCCGGAAAAGTGGTCGCCCACTTCGAGCGCGGCACAGTGATCTACAGCAACGATGTCTCTTTGCGCATCGAGGGGAGGCCGTCCGTAGCGCAGCCTCTTCAGGAGGCGGACCGCCTGCGCATCCCAGTGACGATCCCGTACTACGCTTTCAACTGAGAAAAGGAGGCCACGATGGCCATTCACAAGACCGCAGGAACCAAGTTCCACATCTCCCCGACGCCTGTCGATTACGATGCCATCAACGCTATGACCGATGAAGACGCTATCGAATTCTTTGAAGAAATCAGCGACTGGATCGAAGTCGAAGAGATCGAGGAATTCGGCGAGTTGGGCGACACCTCCGAGGAGATCACGTTCACCGCGGTTGGCAACCGTCGCGTGCGGAAGCTGAAAGGCCCGAGAAACGCAGGCACGCAGACGCTTACCGTCGGCCGAGACCCGTTGGATGACGGCCAAGAGCAGCTTGTGGCCGCAGAAAAGACGGATTTCAACTACGCCCTTCGGCTCACTCTAGCGGACGCGAGAACTCCGAACCACACCGATAGCGTCGTTTACTATGCGGGCTTGGTGATGTCTCGCCCGACCGTGCTCGGCAACGTGAGCGCTACGACGCGTCGCACGTTCACGGTCGGCATCAACACTGGCGTGTACGAAGTCGCCAGCGAACTCATCAGCAGCTAACGAGGCGGCAGAGCATGGCCAAAAGCGCTACCAATCAATCGGCCGACATTCTCGATCTCGCTGACATGGGGATGGCCGAGGAATCGCACCTCACGATCAAGATCAACGACAAGCCGACGAACTGGGTGTGGACCTTCGCAGGCCCGAGCCATCCCAAGACGATCCAGCAGAGCAACCGTCTTGCACGAGAGCGGTTGCACGAGGATCGCCAGAAAGAAGCGGCGCGAGTCAATGGTCGCAAGTGGGTGCCGCCCCAAGAGGACGTCGAGGAGACGCGGCTTCGCAACATCAACATGGTTGTCGAGCGCCTGATCGGATGGTCGCCGATCAACCTGCACGGCGAGGCTTTTCAATTCTCGGATGAGAACGCTCGCAAGGTGTTGCTCGATCAGAGCAAGAGCTACATTCTCATGCAGGCGCTTGAGTTCCTCGGGAACGAACAGCATTTTATGCCGCGCTCGGCGAAGACCTGAGGGCGTTTGCCGAGCGCGAGTTCGAACTGTGTCGAGTATCTGGCGGGCGGTCAGAGAGGGAACGACTGCAATCGTTTCTTGACAGAGCTGAGCGAAAAGGGGCCAAGGATCGCGCCGCTGAGCTTGCAGCGAGGCTCGCGACGCCACCATTTCCAATGGCGCTACACTACGTGTGGGAAATCTTTTGGCGGTTGCGAGGGCGAAAGGGGGGCGGGCTCAGCGGACCTGAACCGTTCTCGTGGAGTGAGCTCGAAGCGCTTGTCCGGCTTACAGGATGGAGGCTCTCGCCTTGGGAGATCCGCCTCGTAGAGATGCTAGATAACCTGTACCTAGCGGCAGATCGCGAGCACAACGCTGGGGATGGATAATGCGCCAACTTACCCCTAGCGACACACCTTATGCCAGAGGCTGTCGAAGTCGGAAACTTCTGACGCGAGGAAAACGCCGATAGTATCACCGCCCCCTATGTATCGGTCAGCGCCGGAGTAGGCCCCGTAAGAGTTGCGGGCGTTCACGGTGCCGCACACGACTGGGGCTCCGGCTTTGTAGGACACGAAGTCATTCCCGAACTTCGCGCTTGCGGGATCTTTGAGTTTCTTCGCTATCAGCCGCTGGTTCGAGCGAATCCACACGGTCTCTTGCGATGAGGACAGAACGCCACTCTTCTGCCCAACTCTCGCAGGCGCGGCGGTCGCGGTAGACGCCGGCGAATCCCCAATGTTGACGGTCGCCGCCCAATCGTCTGGCCCAGCCTGGGGCGAAATCCAATTAGATACGTTGGCCGCGACGAACAATACCACGAAGCTCAGCCCAGCTTTCGCAAGGTGTGAGCCTCTGTTTGGACCTCGCGCAGCCTTCCAGAGATAGACGATAACAGCGCCGGCCAGGGCAAGCACTGCCACGTTGCCAACAATTTCCAGAAACGACGGATCATCCATTTGCGGCCTCATCACTCGATGAACGCCGCAACCGTTGGATGAAACGTATGATCTGTCAACTCAGGATGGATAAGTGACCCCTGATCTTGCCCACCTTTCGTTTTCGGTAGACTCCGGCCCGCTTCGGCAGGCGTCGCCGGAACTCGACCGGATGGCGGCAGCGGCCAAGCGGGCTGAGGATGCGACAGTCCGAATGGGTGGCGCTTCCAACACCGCGGCCGACCGGCTGAGGAAACTTGGACAGGCCACCGCAACGGTGGATGGCCCGCTGGGAGGTGTGGCATCCCGCTTCAGATCATTGGGAATGCTCATCCGTGACACCAGCGTCGCAACGGCAGCATTCACGATTGCGCTCGGCATCGGCGCTCTTGCCATCCGCAGGTTCGGCTCCATGGCAACCCAGATGGCGGACGCGTGGTCCGACATGAACGCACGTGTCGGACTCGCGATAGGCGATATGGAGCGCAGTTCTGTGGTCATGGACAGACTCGCAACGGTCGCCATGCGAACCTATTCGTCGCTTGAGTTGTCGACAGAAAGCTTTATCCGCAACTCTACAGTTCTCCGTGAACTCGGCAAGGCGACGAGTGAGCAACTCGACTTTACCGAGTCGCTAAACCTCGCACTTGTCGTCTCCGGCGCAAAGGCACAACGAGCTGAGCAGCTCCAGACAGCGCTCGGAAGAGCTATGGCTGCTGGCGCGCTGCGCGGACAGGAACTCAATACCGTCATCGAAAATGGCGGCCGGGTCGCCGAGGTGCTAGCGGAGGAACTTGGCGTCGGAACGAACCAGCTTCGTGCGCTCGGAGCCCAAGGTCTCATAACGGCAGACGTAATCTATGGAGCTCTCACGAAGCGACTGGTCCAACTGCGCGACGAGGCAGAGTTAATGCCAGCAACGATTGGGGACGGTTTCCTCCTTTTGAGGAACTCGTTCCTGCAACTCGTCGGCACATTCGATCAGCAGTACCAGATCTCGCAGAGCGTAGCTGAAAGCCTTGTGGAGCTTTCAAAAAACCTGAACACGGTCGCACGATCAGCAGTCGTTGCGGGCACTGCATTGCTTGCAGCGTTCGGCGGCCCCATCCTGGCCGGCATCAAAACTGTGACCGTGGCCATTGCCGTTGGGCTCGTAAATGCTGTTCGCTCCCTCACCATAGCGATGGCCGCAAATCCTCTCGGAGCGCTCGCTGGTGCCATTGCCATTGGCGTGTCGTGGGTCCTGCAGTTCGGGCAAGAGATCTACAAGGTCGGCAACACAACGGTCCATGTCGGAAACACGATGAAGGCATTGTGGGTTACCGTTACAGAGTCGATCAACATCGCTATTACGGCCGTGTCTTCGCTTGCTGACTGGATCTGGAACAAGCTCAATCTGTCTTGGTTCGGGGACATGGCTAAGAATGTCTTCGAGACAATTACGACTGCTGCGACCAATCTGGCCAGTTCCCTATGGCAATTTGTCAAGCGCAACTGGGACGCGGCCGTTGAGGCAACGAAAGGCGCTCTAAGTGATCTGGATGGGGCTGCAAAGGAAGCAGCAACCAGCATCATGGAGTCTGCCTCTCGCATATCCGAGGCATGGCAGAAAATAACCCAAATTCCAGGAACGGATCGCTTCGCGTTCGCTGGAGACATGGCTATGCACCTTTCTCCAAAGGCCGCCGTCGCCACGCCGACAGCCGACGACTCCGCCAAAGCGCGACGCAGTGAATACGAGCGCGCAATCGAGAACATCAGGAGACAAACGCAAGAGCTATCGGCCGAAGCACATGTCGTCGGCCTCTCGACGTACGAAAAGGAAAAGTACCTCGCCACGCAGCAGCTCATGAATGCAGCTTTGGCAGACGGCATTGAGATCACGAAGAGCCTTGAAGAAGAAATTCAGCGGGAAGCCTCGGCCCTAGCTCGCCGCACGGCCGCCTATGAAGCCGCAGAGGAAGCCCAACGTCGGCTCGACGACGTGAGAGGCACGTTCCAGTCGTCGTTTTCGAGCTTTGCCCAAGACCTCGCCCGCGGCACGAACGCACTCGACTCTCTCGCGTCCGCACTTCAGCGCGTGGCCGATAAGCTGATCGACATGGCGATGAACGATCTGTTCGAGAACGCCTTCGGTAAGGCGGGAACGGGCAACTCGTTCTTTGGCGCTCTTGCGAATGGCGGTGGATCGGGCGGCCTCTTCGGCGGCGCGCTTATTTCCGGCATCCTCCACAACGGCGGCATCGTTGGAAACGACAACACCCCGACCAGGGCGGTGTCTATGGCCGCGTTCGCCAATGCGCCTCGGTATCATACGGGCGGCATCGCAGGACTCCGTCCGAACGAGGTGCCGGCGATCTTGGAGCGTGGCGAGGAAGTCCTAACGCGTCGTGACGCGAGGCATCGGGACAATGGCGGCGGTGCAGCTCCCGTCATCAACATCACAAACCAAGTCGATGCGAGTGGAGCAGATGCTGCAAATGTGGCTCGTCTGGAAGCGGCTCTAGCCAAATCGAACCGCGATATGGAGGCCAGGGTAATCCAGGCCATCCGCACGGCGAACAAGTCAAACGTGAAGTTCGGGTAGCGATATGGCCATCACCTACCCCTTCGACCTTCTGAGCGGTTTCCAATGCCGTGAGGAGGAGTTCGATCTCCTGTGGCGGCAGGAGCAGTCACGGCAGGCAAATGGCCGGACGATTGTGAAGGACTTTGGTTCACCTCTGTGGCGGGCAAGCTATCGCAGCATCCCCATGTACCCGGACCAACTCGACGCCTGGCACGCGAAGGTGCTGGCGATGGAGAACGGCCTGCAAACGTTCAAGGCGTTTCGCTACACGCGCCGCCGGCCAATCGCTCACCCTGGATCGTCCGTACTTCCGGTGGGGGAGGTCGCAACCATCGGCTCGAACCGCAAGACGCTGACGATTTCCGGCCTCTCCGGCATCACGCTCCAGACCGGCGACATGATCCAGATCGGAACGACGGACTTGCACCAGATCGTGAGCGTGTCATCCGGAGTCTACGAGGTCCGTCCCCACATTTGGCCCGGCGTTGAGGCGGAAGACCCGGTGAGCATCAGCACGCCTCACTGCATCATGTCGATTGTACCCGGCAGCGTCTCGCGCACGAGCGAGCACGGCGGGGGCATCGGTTCTATTGGCTTCCAGGCTATCGAGGCACGATAGTTGACCCGATACGTCTCTCCTGAGCATCACGCCGCGCTGCAGGCGCGCCAGCTTGTGGCACGCGACTTCATTTGGTTCGTCGTGCGGAATCGTGAAACGGGTCTGCCGGTTACGGATGGCCTATGGTCGGACGTCGGCAATATTTCGGCTCAGGTGATCAACCCGGACACCGGCCTCCCCGACATGCGGGATTGGTACGGGTCCGGCACGCTCGTCGCCATCGACGACATTCCGATGGTGGCGAACCTGACGGTCCAGAACGTCAGAGCGCGACTGAGCCAGATCGACGACCATATCAACACGCTGATCCGGCTGTACGACACCAAACAAGCCCGGGTTGAAATCTACCGAGGGCTGTTCGATCCGGACAGCCGGGAGATGGTGGCCCCAGCCGAGTGCAGGTTTGTCGGCTTTGTCGATCTGGTCGAGATCGAAACGCCTTCCGAGAATGAGGAAGGCGGCGTCACGCTCACGTGTGCGAGCCATACTCAGGAGATCACTCGGAGCAATCCGGACACGCGTGCGGACGCGTCGCAGCGGCTGCGTAGCGCAACGGACAACTTCTTTCAGGACTCCAGTACGGCTGGCCAGTGGGAAGTTTTTTGGGGTAGTCAACGTGGGGTAGTGCCCACGCAGCCGGCGCCGAAAAAGGCGAAACGCTTCTTCGGCTTGTTCTAGCTGGCATGAGCACCGTCCGCCGCGCCAGCTCCATTGATCGCGTCGCGGTCATTCGGTTGCTGAAGGAGAGCCACGCCGCGGCAGGGTTTACGTTCCCATTCAGCGCGCCACACGCCGACGCTTTGTTCAGATCGCACCTGGCCAGCAACCTTGTACTTGTGTGCGGGAACCCAGCACGCGGCGTGCTTATGGCTTACACGTTCGAGCATCAGTTCGGCGCTGGTAAATGGGCACACGAAACCGCTTGGTACATCGAACCGGAAGCGCGCGGACGCTCGGCAATTCGGATGCTCGACGCCTACGAGGCGTGGGCGCGTGAACAGGGCTGCGTGAGGGTCTGCATGGCGTCGCTCGCGACGAATGACGTGTCCCGACTCTACGAACGGCGCGGATACGCGCCTGCCGAAACGCACTTCGTGAAGACGCTCGACTAGGGCTCAAAGCACAGAATGGCATTATTCACCGCGATTGGCGCTGCTGCCGCGGCCGTCGGGACGTTTATCGGTGGCCTTGGTGCTGTCGGCTCGTTCCTGCTCAAAACAGCGGTCGGAATCGGGCTCAACCTGCTCGCGCAGGCGATCTCCGGGAAGCCGAAGAGCGCGGCGAATTCTGCGTTCGGCATCAACGGGACGCTGCAATCAGGCGGCGACGTCCCGCGGAGCTTTATCCTCGGCACCTACGCCACGGCCGGCTCTCTGGTCTGGGTGAATACCTGGGGCCAGGACGGTGAAACCCCGAACGCGTATCTTACGCAGGTTATCGCGATAGAGGATTTACCTCGACACGTCCTTGAGGGGGTATTGGTCAACGGCGAACAGGTGACATTTGGATCCACGCCGCATTCGTCGTACGGTTATCCGGTCGCGCAGTACAATAACGGCGGTGCCGATCATCTTTGGATGAAGTGGTACGACGGCACACAGACGACGGCGGACAGCTTTCTCGTCTCGACAGCCAGCAATTCCAACCGCCAGTGGGAATCGACGCGCGTCGGTCGCGGCGTGGCCTACGTCATTGTCACCGCGAAGGTGGCACAGAACATGTTCGCCGGCATCCCGGCAGTCAAGTTTGTGGTCAAGGGTCTCCCTCTCTACGACCCGTCAAAGGACAGCACTGTCGCCGGCGGGAGTGGTTCGCACCGGTGGAATGATCCAGACACATGGGGCGGCGACGGAGACCACAATCCGGCCGTCCAGATCTACAACCTGTTGCGTGGCATCCAGTACGACGGTCAGTGGTTCTATGGCCTCCAGGGCGTTACCGGAGCGCGACTTCCGACGGCGGCATGGATAAAGCAGATCAATAAATGCCGCGCCGACAACACGTATCGGGCCGGCGGCGAGATCACCGTTGATGCTCCGCTCTCGGCGGCCATCGAAGCGCTGCTGACGGCGTGTCAGGGGCGTCTATCGGAGGTCGGCGGGGTCTACAACATCTTCGTTGGCGAGCCGGACGAGCCGGTCGCATCGTTCACCGATGGCGACATCATTTCGACAGACGGCCAGTCGTTCACGCCGTTCTTCGGCCTCGCGGACACGATCAACGGCATCGCAGCGACCTATCCATCACCTGCGGACGGATGGTCGGAGAAAGGCGCACCGCCGCTGTATCGGACGGACCTTGAGGTCCTGGCAGGCAACCGTCGCCTGATGGCGGACGTGCAGTTGAGTTTCGTCCCGTATCCGGAGCAGGTGCAGCGCCTCATGAAGTCGGCCCTCGCTGAGGGCCAGCGCGCTCGCCGGCACACGCTGGTGCTGCCGCCGCAATACTGGCCCTACGCCGTTCCTGGCAACACGCTATCGTGGACGTCCGAGCGCAACGGCTACGTCAACAAGTGGTTCCGCATCGACGGCGCAGTAGATCGCGCGAACCTCGACGTGATGGTAGACCTCACAGAGGTTGATCCCGACGACTACGACTGGAATTCCGAGACGGATTTCCAGCCACCTGTGGACGGTACACTCGGCACACTGAGACCGCCTCCGCAGCCTCTTGTCGGCTGGCAGGTGTTCCCAGCGACGATTGGTGTCGGGGATAAGCAACTTCCGTCGATCCGTGTCGCCTATCCGGGCAATCTCGACGACGTTCGCGCCGTGCGAGTGCAAGTCCGCCTTGATGGCGAGACCGCGCCGTTCTTTGACGGTGAGGTCCCGTACGGCGATCCAGCGACGAACGACAACCCGGCATCCGTGATCCTATCTGGCACGTTCGCGCCAGACACGGACCACGAGGTGCGGGGCCTGCTCATTCCGTGGGGTGAGCGCCCGACCGAATGGTCTGAATGGCTTCCTGTCACCACGCCGAACGTTTGGATCTATGACCTCTACGGGGTCGACCTCGACCGCCTTGCAGACGACGTCCGTGGCTACATGGGGTGGGTCGGGTCTGGCGTCCGAGAGATCCAGCGGCGCCTTGAAGAAGTGGATCACTGGATCGCGGATCAGGACCTGGGCAACGCCTACGACCGGCAGCGCATACGGCAGCAGATCACCGCGACCTACGAGCAGAACAAGGCCGAGTGGTCGCACGAGGTCAACGTTCTAGCCGCAGCGGACAGAGCGCTCGTGTCGCGCGTCGAAGAGCTCGACGCAGAGGTTTTCGATCCGGAGACGGGACTGCCATCGGTGGCGAGCGCCGTCGATGCGCTGTCGACGTATGCAGGGCCGGATGGCGTGCTTGCTGAAGCATTGACGGCATTGTCTGCATCTGAGACGCCCGGCGAGGTCAGCGAAGCCAATTTCCGAATGCAGGCGGTGAGCGGGCCGACTGGATACAGCCGCATAGGCGCGCAAACTCGCGTCGGCGGCGACGGTTCATGGCGCGGCGCTGCGTGGTTCCTGGATACACCGACAAACCCGGCATTGCCGACACGCTTCGTCGTTGACGCACAGCAGATGGCGTTCGGTGATTTGTCATCTGGGAGCTACGTCAACCCGCTCGTCTACGAGAGCGGTGTGTGGCGGATGAACGTCGCGAGCATAGGAACGGTCAGAGCCGGTCGCATGCTCTCATTTGATGAGAAGGTCGATTTCAATCTCGACGAAGGCTACCTTGAGATAACCGCCTGATGGTCAAGAAGATGCGGGCTGAACGGTCGACTGGCCGGTGCGCGGTGTGGGATGGATCTGACTACGCACCGCTCAACGATCCGCTAAACAACCTTTCTCGGATCAAGTTCCACAGCGACCTAAATTACGTCCGAGTGCTCTACGATTGGGCGAGCACCATTACGTTTTCCGCGCGCACATACTGGGCCACGAGCCCGAACGGCTGGCGCGCGAGCGAAGGCGTCATCTACCGCAGCATCCCGCTATTTGCCCACGGCCGGCCGGGCCAGCCATGGGTATTGGGATCGGCCAACATTGGTGGGTTAAATGTCGCGTTCACGGGCTCAGTCCCGGTGCAGCGCGGCATCGCATCGATTTCGAGCGACGGATCACCTCAGGGCGGCATCCAGGTGCCATGGGCGCGCTGGGTGACGCTGGGGGCAGATAGTTCGAGCGTCTACCTCTACGAATACATCCCCGTGGGACGAGATGTGTCGACGAACCTGTCCGGCTGCTACATGCCGGCGATTGCCATCCCGATTACGGTCTGGGTAACCGACGAGATCCTGTCATGACGCGCGTGATATTGCTGAGCCCGGAGCACGTCGTGTTCGGGGCCGGGAAGTTCGATTCCGATCATCGGCACCTGAAAGAGAACAACGCGGCTCCCCTCACGACGCTGCTCAATGGGCCGAGCCTCGGCCTGCTCGTGCACTCCGTGGGCGCGTATGGAAACGCAGTCGGGTGGCGGTTCAAGGTCGGCTCGTACAACATCACCGGAACCTCTGAAAATTATCCCAACGCATGGGGGCCGCCGTCGGACGTGAGCAATACCCCAACGGGGATTGGTCTGTAGTGGGGTTCCGGGCGACGGCGGATCGGATCCGCGCCACGGACAGGCATGGTGTCACGAAGTTCGACACCGATCAGAAACTGTTCCACATCGTCGGCGCGCCGATTGTCGGATACCGGGACTATGCCGCCCAATGGACATCTGGGGGCACGATCAACACGATCACGACCGAAGTTGTGGGCTCGTGTCACGCGGCGTGCACGCACATCATCGGAGCTGTGAAATTTACGCCAAGCGGATCGACGGGCGGCAACATCTTCATGCCTGGCGCCGTGGGGCCAAATATGTGGTCGACGTACCTGGGTGGGACGCTGGTCTACATGCTCGACGGGCCAAACATCACACTCGGCCAGCTTGGCGGAACCTATCGCCACGTCGTTACATCGGTCTGCACATATCGATTCTACAAGAGCGGCACGAGCGTTGTGCTTGAAAAGCACCTCGCGATGGAAGCGTACCGTGCGTATTACCTCGAAATTGCGCAGCACCGCCTCGACTTTAATCTGAAGGCCGGCCTCTTCACGTAGCGTTCACGGCATACACCCAAAGGAAAAATCATGGCTTTGTTGGCGGACTATACTGCCGGCACGATCTCTGTTGACGCAGACGGAACGGAAGTGACCGGCGTCGGCACAAGTTGGCAGGAAGCCGGTTTCCGCGAAGGCGATTGGCTTATCGCGAACGGCTGGGTCAATGTGGTCGCCGCGGTCGAAAGCAACACCGCTCTAACGCTGGCGCAGCCGTGGCGAGGCGGGGAGCTCACAGACGCACCCTACCGCCTACGTTACATGTCTGACGGAAGCCGCGCGAGCGCACAGGCCCGTCAGCTCATCGACATGCTTGGCGGAAGCGGCAGCCTCGAAGCGCTCGCCGCTTTGGTCGGCATCCCGAACACCATCCCCTATTTCACCGGGGCTGGCACAATGGGACTGCTGACGCGGCAGGAACTCGTGCAAGGCGTCCATTACGACGTTGGCGTCGATGAGCTGACGGGCCGCGACGACTATGACGATAGGGACGTCGGATTTTCCGTCCTGGTCCGAAATATCGGTGACAGTCGAGCTGCGATTTACTCCCGCGAAGGCGAGCCGGGGAACTGGTCCGATCCCGCCTATGTCACCGGCCCCGTGGGCCAGATTGGTCCGGAATGGCTTGATTGGAAAGGCGCGTGGGCAGCAGGAACCTATGCCAATCGTGATGGTGTCCAGCACAATGGCTCGACGTATAGAGCAAACACCGAGACGACCGAAGAACCGCCGCATGAGGATTGGGATCTCGTCGTTGAGAAGGGCGACATCGGCCCCGAATGGATACTTTCGCAAGGCGCGTGGTCGCCGGGCGAATACACGGCCGGACAGGGCGTCGAGCACAACGGGAGCTTTTATCGTGCAAACACGACGACAACACAGGAGCCCCCACACGCGGACTGGGACCTGATCGTTGAGAAGGGCGATAAGGGAGATCAAGGCGACCCCGGCCTTAAGCCTGTGCAGGTCAATGATCTGTCTGCGCGAGATGCGTACGACAACAGGGAGGAGGGGTTTCAAATCCTAGTCGCGAACGTTGGCGATCAGCGCGCGGCGATTTATACGAAAAACAGCAACGCGAGCGCAGATTGGAGTGACCCTGCATACGTGACGGGGCCTAGCGGCGCGTCCGATGCCCAAGATGTGGCCTACGACAACGCCGAGTCCGGCCTCCCCGACAACGTGCAGGGGGCGATAGACGAGCTTGCAGCACGGCCCGCGATCCCGCCCGGATACGACCAACTCCTAACGTCGGTCGCATATCAAGCGATGCTCTTGGCCGACGTGATTAACTTCGCGGTGTTTCCGGCGCAGGATCGGTTTGCCGACAGCTTCGACGACTTGACCTACGTTGACGTCGCAGGCGCGACGAACCTCGATACATCGACGGCCGGGATACTAAAGCCATCCGAGTCCATCTCGCCGTGGATGGACGACGGGACGCCGTCCATGCCTCGCGGCGGCGTCGCGGCAAATATCAACGATAACAACACTGGCACGTCTGCTGTCACCGGAACTATTCCGAACTTGCAAACCTTGCCGGTGTCCAGCCGAATTATAGCCCAGATCGACTATGGGGTTGTCCGACCAATCAGTCGGATTGAATTTAGAGGCGTCTCGATGTCGTCATCCTCAGATTCCTCCGCCGGTCTCTACTACTCGTCCAACGGGTCGACCTGGACGCAGGCCGGGGCAAATACAACAATCAACACAAGCCCGTCGACCCAGACACGTGATGTCAACGTGTCAGCCAGGTACGTTGCGCTAGCACTCGGACCACTCGATTATGGAAACGTGATCACACTGACGGTGCAGGATCTCAAAGGCTATACCTTTGTCACATCGGACCTCACGGTGTCGACCGCAGCATTGCCGCTCGTAGGCGAGCCGGAGGTTATGTCGGCGTTTGTTCTCGTCCGCGAGATCGACAGCGTCACGCCCAATACGGATTTTGGGGTCCGATTCAGCCGCAACAATGGCGCGGATTGGGAGGACGCCGCTTTGAGTCTTATCCGCAGCATTCCGATCGCTGGCGGGATCACGCTCAAGCTTTACGACACTGACAGAATCAACATGACGGGCGAGGCGTTCGCCACCGCCTGCAAGATGCAGATGTGGACCGCCAACACAAAGATGGTGCAGTTCCACGCGCACCACACGTACGGGGCGTAGTGATCCCGCAGACTTTAGACGACAGGGCTCGCAACAGCGGGCCCTTTTTCTATGGAGAACGAGATGACGGCACTACCGGCATCAGTCAGGCATCGCAACTCCGGGGCTCAGTACCCCGGCCCGAGCTCGCGGCTGTTCGGCGGCGCGTCTCACGCCATCATCGGGGGTGGCCACAAGATCGCGACGTTCCCGACGATGGTCGACGGTGCATCGGCCCATATGCACCTTTTGTGGCGCGTCTACGCTGGGCTGACGTTCTCTGCTGCCATCGCAAAGTGGAGCGGCGGGAACAACATCAATTCGTATCTCCGGGTGATCGAAGCCAAGACCCGATGGACGCGTCACGACTACATCACCAAGCAGTTGCTTGAAGATCGCGACATGGCGATTGAGCTTTGCAAGGCCATGGCCTGGCACGAGGCTGGCCAGGAATACCCGATGACGGACGCTCAATGGGTTGAGGCCCACGAGCAGTTCATGACGGTGATTGGGGGCGGGACGGTGCCGATTGACCGCGTGGCTCCGCTGCCGGTAACGGCCCCGCTCGAAATGGCCAAGACGCACCTTGGCGAGCGGAGGATTCCGGGCGCGGGAACGAACCCCTTCATCGAAGGGCTGTTTATCGAAGTCGGCAGCCCGCTTCGTGGCGACGATCATTCGTACTGTGCCGTTGGTGCGGGGGCGATGCTCAAGCGCACGGGGTTTGCCTACATCGAGGGCGAAGCCGGTCAGCTCGCGCGAAACTATCTCAAGTATGGCCACGCTCTGGACGAGCCTGAGGAAGGCTGTCTCGTGATCTTCTGGCGCGTTAAGCCGAACAGTTGGCAGGGCCACGTCGCGTTCGTCGAGAGCTGGACAGCGACGACGCTGACCATCGTCGGGTTCAATCAGTCCGGCGCGGTCACGCGGATGACCGTTCCCCGCACCGGCCCCCGTAGTCAGGTGCTCGGCTATCGTCGCCCGGTCTCGGCCGTCCGGCCCGCAACCGAGATCGTCCGGGAGGATTCGGTCGGACAGAAAGTCGTCGGCATCACCGGCACGCTGACCGCGCTCTGGTACACGGCGAAGGACTGGATTTCCTACATCGTGGATTCCATCGCGGCCATGATCGGCTTTGCGCCTGACATTGCGGCGGGCGTTACGTCCAATGTGGCAACGACGCAGCAGATCACGGAGGCTGCCGGTCTGCCTTGGCCTGCGAAGCTCGGTTTGATCATCGTGCTCGTGACGCTTTCGATTGGGCTCTACCGCACTTGGCAGCGGCTCAAGGCCAATGATGGAAGCCTCACCACGCCTCCCTACGAGACGGACATCGAGCCGGAAGCTGATGCTGTGGATATGTTCGATGCGCCGCTGCCCGAAAAGCGGCCCAGGCGGAAAGTGTCGCGTAAGGCGGATCGCGACAAAAAACCGGCACGCAAATCCAGCACCCGGAGGAAGGCCGCATGATCACGACCCTTCTCGGTCTGCTCGGTCTCGCGGGCAGCGCGGCCGGCGTGCTCGGGGGACTTGGCGGTATCGTCAAGCTCCTAGCCAAGTTCGCCCCGTCACTGGCGACGTCGGTTCTCACCCATCCCCTTTGGGGCATCATCGCCAAGCCGGCAGAAGGTTTCTTCGACCTCATTTGGTGGGGTGCTAGGGCGATCCTCGCCTGGATCTTCACACGGATCGGAAACGCCCTCGATCACATCTTCTCGAACGGCTTTGCTGGCGTGGTGTTCATCGCCTCCATCATCCTGGCCTACGAGGTTGGAGGCTGGGGCAGGCCCTCACCCCAGGCCGCACACGTTTCGCCGCCAGTGACTCGCTCTGCCCCGGCAACACCCGCTCCAAAGACCAGCGCTCCCCAATCCTCGACCGATCCTTTCGATTGGATCGCGAAGCATTTCCGTTAGCCCATGAAAAACATGATGTCTCCCGCATGGCGCGCCTTCGGGAAGGTCGCCACGCTCACGCTCGGCCTCGGACTTCTCGCGGTATCCACGAGCTGTCTCGCGACGATGCGGTCTGCTCCAACAGAGCCGCGCCTTTACGATATTGAGGACCGGCTGGCGCTCGTGGAAATGGACATCGACGAGATCAGCGCATCTGCAACAGGTAAGGAAGACTTACAGGTTCACAAGTCGCTCAACCCCGATCTCATCTGCGAGGACGCCAGCGACACGCCCAAGTGCACTCCGGTTCATGAAGTCTCGAAAAAGCACACCACGGGTACACAAAGCGAGCCGAAGCTGATCGCGCCAGCCAAGCGCCGGCCGGCAAAAGCCCGCCGACCCATTTGCCCTCTATTCGGGCTCTGAGACATCAAGGAGACCCCACTAATGGAGCGTCGCACCGATGCACGAGCCACCCGGCCTGAATGGGCATCACAGCCTCAAGCCCCCGTCGGTGTACGACATCCTCTACGAGATCAAGGGTCAGATCGGTGGGGTGCAGTACGGCCAGCGGGTGACGCTCCAAGCCGTGGAGAAGGCATTCGACAGGATCGCGGATTTGCAGGACAGAGTGAGCCGGCTGGAAGCCTTTGGCCGCGAGCCCACGGAGCCACCGGCTTCGCGCCTGAAATATTTGGCGGAGGTGCTGCCCCCTATCCGCGAGATCATCTTGGCTATTCTGCTGTTAGCAGCGGGGTTCGGCCTGGCGGGGGCTCCTCCTCTGACGGAGGTGACGAGTGCGCTGAACGCCGCACGGCCATCAGACTAGCGATGTGGGGGCTGGCTTTGGGCGCGTTCGTCACGGGGTTTCTGCTGCACATTGCGCGGTAGCGGGCGCCTTCCCGATATGTTCGCGGAACGGACACATCGCACCCGATATGTTCATAAAACCACGAAATTTGCACACATCCAGATCGCGCGAGGCCAATCCCCCGTCTCGCGCGTAGCCCGGCCCCGTCGTCATCGCTCTAGCTCCCGGCGGTGGCGGCGGGGCTTCCTCCTTTTGTAGCCCGTACGTGCTTCTAGCTCTTTGAGCCCGGCGTCGGAAATTCTGTATCCTCCAGGGCGCCACGGTTCGAACAAGCCGGCGGCCACAAGACGTCTCATCATCCTGTCCCTCGGCCCGGTATGCCTCCCATTGATGCTGACAAAGTCCCACTTTCTGTCAGATCGCTCGGCTGCCAGCCTCATCACCGATAAGTTCAGCAGAGTGAGGCGAACGGGGTGCACACTGGTTGGTGTTTCAGCCATCACTCCCCCTTTCGTGTTGTAGAGACTCATCGAAGAGCCGCACGGCATTCGCACAGAGGATCACCATTGGGAATTGGGTAGCTCATCCTTCCACCCTCCCATCTGCCCTCATAGGAGGAGGGGAGGCGAATCTGCCAGAACGGATGCGGCACGACCGTTTCGACTTGGGCGCAAAACGGGTGGTGTTTCGCCCAAGTCGTTCTCGGGCGCACCTTGGGCGCAATCCCGCATTGTTCTCCACTTGTGCGCACATCGTCCCAACGTCCACCGCACCTTGCAAGCGCCGGAAACACGGTGTAGGACGGCGGGCCGTTATTGGGGCGTAGCCAAGTGGTAAGGCAGCGGATTTTGATTCCGCCATTCGGAGGTTCGAACCCTCCCGCCCCAGCCAATCCGAAAGACCTCTGAGCATTGCCCGGAACATCCCGTGGCGGCGGCCGTTACCGCTGCCAAAGGAGATGAGGCATGCCCCGTGACGTCCCCGGTCCCGGCACACGCTCCGGGTTTCGACTTGCAGCGGTGGCTGCAATCGTCGTGTTCCTGTTCCTGACCACGTATTTCGTGCTCTACGGACCCCTGGAGGAGCCGCCGCCGTCGAATCCGGCCGAGGGCGGCAATCCCGCGGTCATAGACCGCGCAGCGCCGCCGAAGACCTCCGACACACGCTGATCCGATGGGCCCGCAGCAATTTGCGCCGGGGATCGAGGTTCCTCAGGTGAGATCGGGGCTTAGAGCGTGATCATTTTCGATTGGATCGGGATCACGCTCTATCTCTTTGGTGAGACCGATGATTCACGCTTCAGGCTGATAGGGCCTGAAGCGATCATGGTCTAGGACGAGGTCCGGCTCAAGGGTTGTGCTCGGGATAGGCAGGGTCGATCAGGCCGACGCTCTCCATTTCGGCCACCAGCATCAGGAAGCGGCTCCGCGTCAGCGGGCCGAGTTCCTGCCACGGCCGATAGACTGACGGGCCGTAGTGGGCGCGCATCCCCTCGTAAATCCGCTTTGCGAGCTCTTTGCGCGGCACTGCGTTCATCGAACTATCCGGTTTCCCGGCCTCCGAGCCGGCGTCCACGCTTTCACAAACCAGCTTCTGCGACATGAGCCTCTCTACCAAAGGGGCGTCATCGGGGCCTTGACCAGACGCAAGGCCCCCTTTCGGGCGTGGGTGTAATCTCGAATAAGGTGCGCGGTGGACGTCCCGACCCGACGACGGTTTTACCCGCGCGCCAGGGAGCGCTTGAGCCGCTCCGGCACTGGTTCGATCAGGATCGCATCGAATGCCTCGCCCGCGAGCGGCCGCGTGGAAAGGAACGCGCGGTACTTGCGTTGCGCCTCGGGATTGGAGCCGAGCGCCCGCTGTACGCGGCACGCAAGCGGCGGCTCCAGCTCGCCGTCTGCAAAAGCCATGATCCACTCGTCGGGCAGTCCTGCGATCATCTCCGCTCCTGTCGTTCGGCGCACGCCGTGGCCGGCCCATCGCCGACCGTACAAAGGCAACGAAGAAGGGACGCGCGTCCGTCGCTGGAGGTTCCGTCGGATGCGGCAAGAGGAGGAGCGCGTGGGCGACGCCACGAGACGAAAATCGTTGCCATAGAGGCGACTTGGCTGAGGTCCTCTGCGAATCCCCGAGCGGGATCCGCCTGATCGGATCGGAAAGGCCCTAGCCGCGGCCGCGATAGGGCGCGACGCCCTGATCGGGAAGCCAAACGCCATCCGGCAACGCGCCGGTCTGCCAGAACACGTCAATCGGAATGCCGCCGCGCGGGTACCAGTAGCCGCCGATGCGCAGATACTGCGGCTCCAGCAGCGTGGCGAGACGCTTGCCGATCGCCACCGTGCAATCCTCGTGGAACGCACCGTGGTTGCGGAACGAGGCAAGATAGAGCTTGAGCGACTTGCTCTCCACCAGCCAGGCGTCCGGCACGTAGTCGATCACGAGGTGGGCGAAGTCGGGCTGGCCGGTCACCGGGCAGAGCGAGGTGAATTCGGGCGCCGTGAAGCGCGCGACGTAGGCCGTGTCCGCATGCGGATTGGGAACGCGTTCGAGCAGGGCCTTTGCAGGGCTCTCCGGGATCTCGCTCGCGCCGCCGAGAAGCGTGATGCCGGTGGTTTCACGGGCCATGGCAACGCGTCCTTTCGAGTTTACTCGGCCGCCTGGCGCAGATCCGGCGCGTCGCCCCGGTAAATGCAGCCTTCGTGGCAGCTGTCGCGCGAGACCTGGATTTCCGCCAGACCCGGCACGCGGTTCTGCAGCCGGTTCCAGAGCCAGATCGAGATGCGTTCGAGCGTCGGCGCTTCGAGACCCTCGATCTCGTTCAGCAGCCGGTGGTCGAGCGCGTCGCGTGCGTCCTCGATGGCGGCCGTGAGGTCGTCGAAATGGAACACGAGGCCGCTCTTGGCATCGGGCTGCCCGTCGACGACCACGCGCGCGCGGAACGAGTGGCCATGCACCCGCGAATTCGGGTGGCCGATGGGGGCGGACGGCAGGTAGTGCGCCGCCTCGAACAGGAAGTCTTTATAGATGCGCATGGGGCTCAAATAGGAGATTTCCGGGCGGCGCGCCATCCCCTGCGGCACGGAGGCCATCGCGCCCCGCCCCCTCATCCCGGAAAGGCGAAGGCGGAAGCCGAAGCCTTATCCGGGACCCAGCGCAAGGCTCGTCGAAGACGCGATATCTTGCGATAGAAGCTTTTCCTGGGTCCCGGCTCTGCGTTCCGCTACGCTCCACTTGGCCGGGATGACACGGGGGCTCCTAAGGAATGCCGATCCGCTTGTGCGTCTGGACCGAAAGCCGCCAGACGGGGTTCGCCTTCACATAGGCCACCGCCGCGGCCGTGTTCTCGGCGAGCCGCGGCCCGTCCATGGGGCTCAGGTAGCGCCGCGGAAAATTGAGGCCGACGAGGCTGTCCGGCATGAGGCCTTCTTGCGGGTAGACGAGTTTCAGCTCGTCGCCCGCGGTCAGGGCGAGGTCGGTGCCTGCCTTGGGGCTGACGCAGATCCAGTCGAGCCCCGTCGGCAAGGGGAGGGTGCCGTTCGTTTCGACGGCGATGGCAAACCCTTGGGTATGCAACTCGTGGATCAGGGCGTCGTCCACCTGGAGCGCGGGTTCGCCCCCAGTGAGGACGACGAAACGCTCGGCTTCGCCTCCCTGCCATGCGGCCACAACGGCCGCGGCCAGTGCCCGCGCGTCCGCATATTTGCCGCCGCCCTCGCCATCCGTTCCGACGAAATCCGTATCGCAGAAATCGCACGCGGCCGAGGCCCGGTCCTTCTCGCGGCCGGACCACAGATTGCAGCCCGCAAAGCGGCAGAACACGGCCGCGCGGCCCGCGTTCGCACCCTCGCCCTGCAGCGTGTAGAAAATCTCTTTGACGGCGTACATGGGCCGAGACCTAGAAGGTCGGCCCATGTTCCGCAAGATGGCGAAACGGAACGCCCTTTACGGCCCCGTCCTGCGGCTCGCCTCGAACAGGAACCAGTGCCGCTTCTCGGCTTCGTCGATCCACACGTCGAGCAGGCTCGACGTCGCGTAGTCCTTATGATCGTCGGTCAGCTCGTGCACGCCCCTGAGATGATGGATCAGATCCTTGTTGTCCTCTCGAAGCTCGGCCAGCATGTCGAGCGGCTCGACGTAGTCGGCATCGTTGTCCTCCACCCGCTGGAGGCGGGCGATCTGTCCCACGGAGCGCAGCGTCGTGCCGCCGAGCTTGCGGACGCGCTCCGCGATCGGGTCCGTCATGGCCAGGAGCTGGGCCGACTGATCGTCCATCATGAGATGGTAGTCGCGGAAGTGCGGCCCGGAGACGTGCCAATGGAAATTCTTGGTCTTGAGGTAGAGCGCGAAGACGTCGGCGAGCAGTTCGTTGAGTGCGCCCGTGAGATCGCGCACGGCGTTGTCGCCAAGGTCGCTCGGGGTTGCGAGGGGAGCCTTGCGCCGCTCGGCGGCCTTCTTGAGGTCGGACTTGGATTCGGGTTTTGCCATGTGGGATCTCCTGAAGGTTCGGAGCTGATCCTTCATAAATAGGATCGCTTACGGACGGTTGCCAGGGAGGCCGCTGTTCCAGCGGGAGAGGCACTTCATCGCATCCCTTTCTTAACCGTACGCCTCAGTCGGCCGCCACGCCGCACCGCTCGTAGCGTCCGCTCGTGCGTGTTCCGCTTGCGACAAGCTCGGTGCCATCGAGCGTGAACTGCTCTGCGACAGACGATTGCTCGCTCTCTCCGAACGAGCAGTGCGCGGTCACGGAAAGCTGGTCGCCGACGAGCTTGAAGACGGGCTCCGGGCAGAAGCCGGAGCTGTACTTGAAGAGATCCGCCCCGATGGAGAAGTAGTCGCCCTCGATCTCGTCCTGCGAGTATTCGCACGCTTGCCCGACCTTTTCCCACCGCCCGTGGAATCTTTCGATGGACGTGGCCATCGCCAGAGACGGCGCGAGGATGGCCGCGCTCAACGCTATGGAGAGAAAAAGTCGCATGGAGAGAGAAAGTTGCATGGAGGGAATGTCACGTGACTGAGGGGAGGGCTCAGGATAGATCACCGGCTCCTTCCGCCAACCCGTCGCTGCGGATATCTTTAACGCTGAAGTTCGGCGCGGATCGCTGCGAGTTCGGCGTTCGGCTCGGAAAAGTCTTCAAAACGGTGCCTCGTGCGCCGATACCAGTAGCGGCTGTTCGCGGCATCGCCCTCGATCTTATGAAGGACGGCGTGCAGCCAGTCGGCCACCGCATCGCCTTCGAAGCGCTGGGCCGTCTCATGCGCTTCGTCCCATCGCCCCGCGAGTGAAGCGTCCACCGCTCGGATCAGCGCGGCGTGGCGGCTTTCGTCTCGTCGTTGATCGTGTCGCCTTTCCATGCATCCCATCCCTTGGCGCGAAGCGCGCACGCGGGGCACGTCCCGCAGCCCGCGCCCCATGCGTGCCGCCGGCTCCGGTCGCCCAGATAGCAAGTGTGCGTCTCCTCGACGATGAGATCGACCAGCGCGTCGCCGCCAAGCGCGTGCGCGAGCGCCCACGTGCCGGCCTTGTCGATCCACATCAGCGGCGTCTCGACGCTAAGCTCCACGTCCATGCCGAGGGACATCGCCCGCGCGAGCGTCTGAAGCGTCTCGTTGCGGCAATCGGGGTAGCCGGAATAGTCCGTCTCGCACATGCCGCCGACGAGGGTGCGGATGCCGCGCCGATAGGCGAGGGCTCCCGCGTAGACGAGAAACAGCAGGTTGCGCCCCGGAACGAAGGTGGACGGAAGACCTGCTTCCGTCAGCGTGATTTCGGTTTCGCGCGTGAGCGCCGTTTCGCTGAGCCGCCCGAGCTCCGGCAGCGCAAGGCTGTGGTCGGCCCCGAGACGCGCCGCCCAGTCCGGAAAACGCGCCCGAAAGCCGTCGAGCACCGCACCCCGCTGGGCGAGTTCCACCGCGTGGCGCTGCCCGTAGTCGAAGGCGAGCGTCTCCACTCGGGCGTAGCGGGCGAGGGCCCAGGCGAGGCACACCGCCGAATCCTGCCCGCCCGAAAAGAGCACCAGCGCGCTTTTGTCTGCCATGAGCGGACCGCTCCTATTGTCCAATATGGTTTCCGAACCTAC
>ENA-UOUJ01000284-UOUJ01000284.1-activated-sludge-metagenome-genome-assembly--contig:-NODE-284-length-39680-cov-5.335798_pt1 | contig 39680 bp, 37 predicted proteins | sample MGYA00249839_ERZ747224 | MGnify/ENA primary metagenome ERZ747224 (study PRJEB28782, sample SAMN03220277) | activated sludge metagenome | biome: wastewater; feature: sewage sludge; material... | reverse complement strand
GGTGGCATCTTGGTCTGCCAGAGATTATTATGACAGATGGAAGGCGCAACAATATTTTGCCAAAGAGGCTTACAGGGATATTTTGGTTTCTCCTATTGAAAAGGAAGGAAAGTTATTGGTGTATATTGTTTCTGACAGGCATAGCAAGGCTTCGGGAAGTTTAGAATTGACCGTCATAGGGTTGGATGGTAAAATAGTGAATCAATACAAAGTAGTATCTGTAGTGCCGGAAAACAGCAGCAACGTGCAGCTTTCTATCGGTGTAGATGAATTGCTGAAAGGAAGCAGGAGGGAAGATGTCGTTATCAGCGCTGTTTTTCGGGAAATAGGTGGAAATATTTATACCAATAATTATTTTCTGGTAAAGCAGAAGAATATGAATTATCCTGATGTGTCCATTACAAAAACCATCAAACCCGTTGACGGAGGATATGAAGTAACCTTGTCGGCTGATAAATTTGCCCGGGCAGTGTATATGTCAATTGAAGGGATAGGTAACTTTTTTGAAAATAATTATTTCGATTTGTTGCCGGGCCAAAAAGTTACGGTGAAAGTTTTTACGACACTCCCTTTATCGGAGTTCAGCAACCAACTGAAAATCACTTCCTTGGTAGAAGGATATTATAAAGGTTAACACATTGATTATCAATGTTATTTGCGGAGACCAAGGGATTCGAACCCTTGATCCGCTTTAGACGGATACACACTTTCCAGGCGTGCCTCTTCAACCACTCGAGCAGGTCTCCAAAAATAGGGTGGCAAAGTTAAGCATTATCATCTGTTAAATTAAATAATTCCATAGCATTTTTTGTGGTGAGGGTTTCAACCTCTTCAATGGCCGTTGATTTTAAAGCAGCTAATTTTTCGGCAACGAGTGGAATATAGGCCGGCTCATTCCTTTTTCCTCTGTAAGGCACAGGCGCCAGATAGGGTGCATCGGTTTCCAAAATCAGGTATTCCATCGGTAACTGAGTAACCACCTCTGCCAGACCGGCATTTTTAAAAGTAAGCACGCCACCAATACCTAAGTAAAAACCTTCTTTAATAATTGATTTTGCAAGTTCCAGGCTACCGCTGAAGCAATGAAACACGCCCCTGAGGCCTTTAGGAGTATATTTTTTTATAACATCAATGCAGGCCTGAGTGGATTTTCGGCTATGAATAACAATCGGTATGTTGTACTCAATGGCCCATTCGGCCTGTTGTTCAAAGGCGTGGTATTGTTGCTCTTTGTAAGTAAGATCCCAATGAAAATCAAGCCCGGTTTCCCCGATGGCTACAAATTTTCTCTGTTTCAAATGATTTTCTACTGTTTTTAATTCTTCTTCTAAGTTTTCATTTACCGAACACGGATGCAGCCCCATCATACTCAGGCAGGTTGTGGGATGATTTTCTTCAAGCTGCAGCATGGCGCCGTGAGTAGAGGCATCAATGGCCGGCATTAGGATTTTTTTTACGCCGGCTTTGCCTGCTCTTTCAATCATTTCGGGGTATTCTCCGCTAAACTCTTCACTGTAAATATGTGCGTGTGTATCTATAAACATCGTAAAAAGATAAATTTTCTTTTATTTATAACTCTTTAATAATATTTTTTTTGTGAAAGTGTTTAAAACAATTTAACTTCACAGCCAAGTTTTCATAGGGTACGGATTAAAAATCGGGCTTGGGTATTCACTCAGGCCCTTATTTATTTAGTAAAGAACTATTCAATGCCTCGAACCTGAATCCTTTTTTACTAAAATGTTCCAATATTCCGGGTAATGCGTAACGCATCCGCATATATGCCTTTTCGCTGTCATGAAAAACGATAATTGAACCGTTTGTACTATTATTAATGACATTGAGCAGGCAGTCTTCAGGGCTTAATTTGTTGTCAAAATCGCCACTGAGTACATCCCACATGATTACTTTAAAGCCATTGGCTTTGTATTGATGCGTATCGCTTATCGCTTTGGCCTGAAAACGGGTAATTCTACCATAAGGAGGTCTAAACAGATCAGAATCAATAAATTGTGCAGCTTCAAGTATATTGGCTATGTATTCTCTGTCTTTGGTTTTCCAGCCGTTTAGATGGTTGTGGGTGTGGTTGCCCACCGTATTCCCTTCTTCAAGTATTCGTTGGTAGGTTGCTTTTTCAGCCACTACATTTTTCCCAATACAGAAGAAAGTGGCTTTAGCATTATATTTCTTCAATTCATCCAGCACAAAGTTAGTTGCTACAGCATGTGGCCCATCGTCAAACGTAAGATAGAGCGCCTTTTCATCAGTAGGAATATTCCAAATATATGACCTATACAATATTTTAAGCCATTTAGGCGTTTTAATGAAATACATATTATGGTTCAAATTTAATTACAAATGTTTTTACAGGAATTTAATTTTTAAAACCAAAAGTTAAATACTTTTGAACCGATCCCCGAACTTATGGATTATTTTTGTTTTGGGGTCATAGAGGAAACAAACTGTAAATATTTATTTATGTCATTAAAATCTATTAAAGACTACGAAGAACAGCGTAATAAGCGGTTGGTGGGCATGAGGTCATTACTGGTTTATGCTATGGGGTTGTTGTTTGTTTTGCTCGGGGCTTTTGTTATTTACCGTTACAAGGCAGATACTACCTATACAGTTCTGGGGGTTGTTATTGTTCTGTATGGTGTTTGGCGTACTTATAAGGCTTTAAAAGGAAGAAGAAATTAAATTGTATAACTATTTGATTATGATGCTGTTAAAGAGATTGTATTTGTAAAAAGGAAGAAATGAAACAGTATTGGATACTATTGATTATTGGCTTTTTAGGGTTAGGTGATGTTTCGTGTACTTCTTATAAAGAAAAAGATAATCAAAAACAGGATACACCTTTGCGGGGAGAAATCACCATCAGCGCCGATGAGTCATTCAAGCCTATCATTGATGAGCTTGTAAAAGTGTATGAGTCAAACAACAGAGGCACACAGATTAATGTGGAATACAAACCGGAAGCCGATTGTGTTAAAGATTTGTGGAACGACAGTATCAGAATGGTGATTTCTACTATTGAATTGACGGAACCGGAAAGGCTGTCGGTGGTTGACTCCTTGCGTACAGTTGTAAAACAGCTGGCAGTTGCAAGGGATGCAATAGCCGTAATAGTAAATCCTCGTTCTTCAGACTCATTATTTAATATGGCAGAAATTAAAGAAATATTGACCGGTAAGAATGTCAAAGGACTTTTTCCCGTATTTGATGGTGTTAAAGCCACAAGTACAGTTCGGTATATCATGGATTCGGTATTGAAAGGCGAAAAACTTACTGAAAAAGCAGTAGCTACCCGTACCAGCGACTCTGTAATCAATTATGTAGCCCGAACACCCCTTGCGGTCGGTTTTATCGGGGTAAGCTGGATAGGAAATCAGGATGACAGAGAACAGTTAAGTTTTTTAAAAAAAGTTAAAATTGCCCATTTAGAAAGCAACGATACACCCGGAAAATATATCTTACCATTGCAAGCGAATTTATATATGAAAAAGTATCCGATGACCAGAGATCTTGTATATATTTTAAAAGAAAGCCATAAGGGCCTGGGGTGGGGTTTTGGAAACTTTATGAGCGGAGAGATTGGGCAGTTAATTTTTAAACGAGCGTATTTAATGCCTGGTTTGAAGAGTTTCAGATTAAGGCCGATACAACTAAATGAAGACGAAAAATAAATTTTTATACTATATTTACACACTCAAAAAACTATAAACTATAAAAAGATGATTAACAAAAAATTACTTTTATTCGTACTTGGTGGAATGATAATGGGACTTGCCAATGCCCAGTCGTTGCGCGATGGAATTAAAGAACTCTATTCGGGCAGGGTAGTTGTTGCAGGCAAAATTTTGCAAAAGTATGAAAACACTCCTGAGGGCGCTTACTGGCTTGCGCGTAATTATTTGATTGAAGATCGCCCGGATTTGGCCAGACAAACCTTCGAAAAAGGCTTGGCTAATAACCCCACAGCGCCTTATTTGCTGGTAGGTAAAGGTTATTTTCTTTTGAAAGATAAAAAAGTAAATGAAGCCAAACAAGCATTCGAAGAAGCTTTAACCAACTCAAAAGGTAAAAAGCAGGATGATCCTGCAATTTTAAATGCAGTGGGTAGGGCAATGTCGCAGGCTTATGCTCTTTTTGACAAAGTAGGCGATATTAATTGGGCCGTACAAAAATTAGAAGAAGCCGCTAAAATTGCTACTTCTGCAAAGAAAAAAGACAACTGGATGATTGCTGATATCTATATCAATCTGGGAGATGCTTATCGCAGAGCAAATCCCGGTGAAGGCAGCAAGGCTTTTGATGCCTACCAAAGCGCCTTAAATGTTGACCCGCTTTTTGCACAGGCCGATTATAGAAAGGCATTGATATTTAAATCGCAAAGAAACTGGCCTTTATTTGAAGATAATATTAGAAAAGCAATAGCCTCTGATCCTAACTTTTTGTTTGGTTATTATGAACTTTATTATTATAAATTAGGGTTGAAAGATTTTGAAGGCGCTCAATCAATTGGAAAGCAAATAGTAGAACACTCACCTGATAATCCAAATAATGAGTACTTCAATGCCATGAGTTTTTATTTCAATAAAAATTATGATGGGGCTATAGCTTCTGGCCAAAAATTACTCAATAGCGGAAGCCAAACGATCAACCCAATGGTTTATAAATTAATTGCATATTGTAATATTGAAAAAAAGGATACTGCCAAGGCAATTCCTTTTGTGGAAGATTATTTTGCAAAGCAAAAAAAGGATGATTTTGTACCTGGAGACTACACGCTTAAAGCAATGGCCTATTCTACCACTCCCGGAAAAGAACATTTGGTTTATCAAAGTTATCTGGATGGTCTGAAGGCGGATACAGTTTTAGAAAACAGAATTGATATGCTGCAGGAAGGCGCTAAGTTTTTTGCAGATAAGGGTAAATATGAAATGCAGGGCGAACTGTTGGCAAAACTGATAGAAATTAAACCGGCCGACAGAGTAACAATTAATGATTACTTCAATGCCGGATATTTTGGTTTTTATAGAGCAGGACTGTATGAAAAATCCTGGAAAGTCTTTGATCAGATGAGAACTAAGTATCCTGACGTTAACTATGGTTACTTATGGACATTTAACTGTAGCAAAATATACGACTCAGCTAATGCTAAAAATATTTTAGTTCCCGATGCCGAAAAACTGATTGCTTTTTCTAAAAAAGATACGTCAAAAGATGCAATGAGTAATACTTTTTCGGCTACATGGACACTGGCAAACTACTATAATGATGTAGTTAAAGATAAAGTGAAAGCAATACAATATCTTGAAATGTGTAGAGATGCTTCTCCAAATGATGAAACTAAGCAATCGCTTCAATCCAGTATAGATATGCTGAAAAAAGTAGCTTCCGGAGCAACAAAAACTACCGCCGCAACCATGCCTAAGCAAACGGTTAAGCCAAAGGGTGGGCGATGATTTTTTAATAAATTGATTAAAAAAACTGTCAGAATGTTCTGGCAGTTTTTTTTATTTTTGGTTAATTAAAAAACATGAGGTAAATTGGTGGCTCTACCTTATTTTTGTGCATCTCTTTATTGCTATGGTATATTTAATAATAAACAACGGAAATACATCAGCCTCATTCCTCCCGGTAGGCTTGCAGATAGCATTCGCAGCAGGGCTAATAATTCTTTTAATAATAGTAACCAACCTTTTAGGCCCCAAAAGAAAGACTACCGATAAATTAAAAAGTTTTACCAGCGGTATCTCTTCTCATGGAGAGGCAAGGCAGCCGATGGCTGTAAAATACTTTTTAACTGCCATCCTGTTTGTTTTATTTGATGTGGAAGTAGTATTTTTTTACCCCTATGCCGTAATTTTTAAAGAAATGGGCTGGCCGGGTTTTCTGGCAGTATTGATGTATGTAGGGTTTTTTATAAGTGGATTTATATATATAGTAAAAAAGGGAGCTTTGAATTGGGAGGAGTAGTTTATATTTATATGGTTTTAGATTTGTAATTTAAGGCAAATCAAAAATCATAAATCAAAAATCATCAATTAAAATTATGCGTCCGGTACAATATAATGTAAAAGTAAAAAAGTTAGAAAACGACATCAGTATGGCCGATATGCCCGAGGGGTATATGGGTGAGGGCTTTTTTGCTTCCAGTATGGATAAAATCATTGGTCTTGCCCGAAAAAACTCACTCTGGCCAATGCCTTTTGCCACCTCTTGTTGTGGAATTGAATTTATGTGTACAATGGCTTCTCATTATGATATCGGACGATACGGAAGTGAACGTCTTGCATTTACCCCCCGCCAATGCGATTTGTTGATGGTGATGGGTACTATTTCAAAAAAAATGGGACCGGTACTCAGACAGGTTTATATTCAAATGGCGGAGCCTCGCTGGGTATTAGCTGTTGGAGCCTGTGCATCCAGTGGCGGAATTTTTGACTCATACAGTGTTTTACAGGGGATTGACCAGGTGGTGCCTGTGGATGTATATGTGCCGGGTTGCCCGCCCAGACCAGAAGCTTTTTTGGACGGGCTGATGCGCATTCAGGATCTTGTGGGAAAAGAAAGCCTTCGCAGACGCAACAGCGATCATTACAAAGCATTGCTTGAAAGTTATGGAATACAATAAATAATGTGATTGAGGAATGATGTGTTGTATGAAAAATGGTTGTGTTTTAAAATTTAGGTATTGAAAATTAGAACTTACTGATAAAATGGCATTAACCAACAAAACAATTCAGGAAAAACTACAAGAAAAGTTTGGTGAACAGGTATATGCGTTTGAAGAACCCTATGGCCTGTTGACTTTTGTTGCAGATAAGGATATTAATCTGAAAGTCCTGTACTTTTTGCATCAGGATGAAGAATTGAACTTTGTATTTCTTACAGATTTGTGCGGAGTACATTATCCCAATAACAAAGGAAAAGAATTGGGTGTAGTATATCATTTGCACAACCTGGAGCAAAATATTCGTGTAAGAATGAAAGTGTTTACAGATGTGGAAAAACCTGAAGTGTTTACGGCTACAGGTATTTTTATGGCTGCCAACTGGATGGAGCGGGAAACTTTTGATTTCTTTGGGATTAATTTTTTAGGACATCCTAATATGAAACGAATTTTGAATGTGGAAGAAATGGACTATTCGCCTCTTAGAAAAGAATTTCCGGTAGAAGACCAAAGCCGTGTGGATAAAGATGATGAAATGTTTGGAAGAGATGTTATCAGGGCTTTTTAATGGTAAAATCATAAAAAACAGGTATTTTTAGTTTAAATTTTTCCCTGAATGGGATAAGGCTTAAAACAAAATGTCAAATAAAGTGTCAGAAACACAAAGCAATATTAATCTACCGGTAGGTAGTATAGAAAAAACCACAACGACTATCAATTTTGGTCCCATACACCCTGCAACGCACGGAGTAATGCAGAATATAATGGAACTGGATGGTGAAAAAGTAGTTTCAGCAGAGCAGACGATCGGTTATATCCATCGTGCTTTTGAAAAAATTGCAGAACGTAGGCCTTTATATCAGATAACGCCGCTTACAGACAGGTTGAACTACTGTTCGGCGCCCATCAATAATATGGGATGGCATCTCACCTGCGAAAAATTATTAGGAATAAAAACGCCAAAACGTGTTGATTATCTGCGGATTATCATTATGGAGCTGGCGCGCATAGCCGACCATTTGATTTGCAATTCTATAATGGGGAATGATGCCGGAGGAACCACCGGTTTTCTTTATGTAATGCAGTTCCGGGAGGATATTTACGAAATTTGGGAAGAAGTCTGTGGCTCACGCCTCACCACCAATATTGGGCGGATTGGCGGTTTTGAGAGAGATTTTAATGATATCGCTTTTCGTAAATTGGACAAGTTTTTGATAGAATACCCTAAATGCCTTGCCGAATTTGAAACCCTTTTCACCCGCAACCGTATTTTTATGGATCGCACAAAGGGTATTGGAGGCATCTCTGCCGAAAGAGCTTTGAATTATGGATTTACCGGGCCTAACCTGCGGGCCGCAGGTGTGGACTATGATGTGAGAGCGGTGGATCCTTATTGTAGTTATGAAGAATTTGAATTTGACGTTCCGGTGGGTACTACGGGCGATGTTTATGACCGGTTTTTGGTGCGCAATGAGGAAATGAAGCAAAGTATGCGCATTATTCGTCAGGCACTCGAAAAATTGGGAAATCTTAAAGGTGAAGAAGCAACTAAGTATCATGCAGATACTCCGGAATATTATTTGCCGCCCAAGGACAAGGTTTATACTAAAATAGAAGAACTGATTTGGCATTTTAAAATCGTAATGGGCGAGTCGGAAATACCGGCAGGCGAGGTTTACAATGCAGTGGAAGGCGGCAATGGTGAATTAGGCTTTTATCTCATAAGCGATGGAGGTCGCACGCCGTACAGACTGCACTTTAGGAGGCCCTGCTTTATTTTTTATCAGGCTTTTGAAGAATTAGTGAAGGGGAGCATGATAAGCGATGTGGTAATGACGATGGCTTCATTAAATTTGATAGCAGGAGAAATGGATGCTTAAAACAAAATCGACAACAAAAAAGTATTGATAAATCGTTTAAAACAAATGGTGGAGTTTACACAGGAAAAGTTAGACCAGATACAGCAAATTATTGCCCGATACCCTGAGGGAAGGCAAAAAAGCGCTTTGTTGCCTGTATTGCACCTGGCTCAGGAAGAGTTTGGATGGCTCAGCGTAGAAACAATGGACTATGTTGCTTCCTTGCTAAAGTTGGAACCCATAGAAGTATATGAAGTGGCTACCTTTTACTCTATGTACCATCTGAAACCGGTGGGCAAATTTGTATTTGAAGTATGCCAGACCGGTCCCTGCATGTTGCGCGGCAGTGATGAAATAATAGATTATATTCGTGAGAAATTAAATATCAACCCAGGAGAAACAACGCCTGATGGCATGTTTACCTTAAAAACGGTGGAATGTCTTGGGGCTTGTGGTTATGCACCGATGATGCAGTTAGGTAAGTTTTATAAAGAACATTTGACAAAGGAAAAGGTGGACCGGATAATTGAGGAGTGCAGGGCAAAAGCGAATTAAAAAAAGGTATAAATTGATTACCGAAAGACAAATACAAAAATTAGCAGAAATTGTTTCGAATGAAACAAAAGCAATAAAAATGTATCTTTTTGGTAGTTATGCCGAAAAAAAAGGTGATAAAGATAGTGATGTAGATTTGTTGGTGGTAGTAAAGAATGATTTGAGTAAGGAAGAACGGCGAAAGTTGATAGCATCTTTGAGTATTAGAACTATGACGGAGAATTTGTTTTTCCCTAAAGATTTTAAAATTTATTCATTAAATGAATTTAATTTATTGAAAGGGAACAAACAATCGTTTCTTTATCATATTTTAAAGAACTCAAAACCATTGTATTTTGGATAGTGGCAATATTGATAGGTGGTTAGAGTATGCTAAGAATGATTTATTGGTAGCAAAGGAGTTAAAATTGCAGCATGAATTTGTGTAGAGAGCTATTTTAACACATTGCCAGCAAAGCGTTGAAAAATATTTGAAAGTTTTTTTTATTAAAGAATGAATCAACATTAATTAAAACACATGATTTGATTTATCTTAATAAAATGTGTAGTTCTTATGATGAATCGTTTTTAAGTTTGAGTGATGATTTAGCATGGTTAAGCGCAGTATATTTAGAATCAAGGTATCCAGATGATTTTGAAGATATAGACAGGCAGGATGCAGAAAAGGCGCTGGAAATTGCAGTCAATTTTGAGAACTTTATAAGTAAAAAATTTTATTAAAATATTGCAGGTGTAATAAATGGGTAGAAAATTATTATTAGAAAAGGCAGATGTGGAAGGTATCAGATATTTTGATACTTACCGCCGTGAGGGTGGCTATAGGAGTGTGGAAAAGGCGCTTAAATCCATGACCCCCGACGAGGTAACCGAAGAAGTAAAAGTCAGCGGCCTGAGAGGTAGAGGTGGTGCAGGGTTTCCGGCAGGTATGAAATGGAGTTTCCTTGCCAAGCCCGAAGGAGTTCCGCGCCATCTGGTAGTAAATGCCGATGAAAGCGAGCCCGGTACCTTTAAAGACAGGTATTTGATGGAATTTATTCCTCATATATTAATTGAAGGAATCATCGTTTCCTCTTACGCTTTGGGTAGTAATAGATCCTATATTTATATAAGGGGTGAGTATGCGTGGATTGTAGATATTTTGGAACAAGCCATTCAGGAAGCAAAGAATAACGGATTCTTAGGAAAAAATATTCTGGGTAGCGGCTTCGATTGCGAAATTTTTGTTCAACGCGGCGCCGGTGCCTACATCTGTGGAGAGGAAACGGCATTGCTGGAATCATTAGAAGGCAAAAGAGGAAATCCTCGGATTAAACCCCCCTTCCCGGCAGTAAAGGGTGCCTGGGGCAGACCAACGGTGGTTAACAATGTAGAAACAATTGCATCTGTGGTGCCCATTATCAATGATGGCGGCGCTGAATATGCAAAAATAGGCGTGGGAAGATCTACGGGCACAAAATTGATTTCTGCCTGCGGCAATATCAATAAACCCGGCGTGTATGAGATTGATATGACCATTTCGGTCGAAGAGTTTATTTATAGTGATGAATGGTGCGGCGGTATTTCCAACGGAAAAAGATTGAAAGCCTGTATTCCGGGAGGTTCTTCAGTACCTATTTTACCTGCCAACCTGCTGCTGAAAACCGCAAAAGGCGAGCAAAGAATTATGAACTACGAGAGCCTTTCGGATGGAGGTTTTGCCACCGGAAGTATGCTGGGTAGTGGAGGTTTTATCGTATTGGATGAAGACCAGTGTATTGTAAAACATACCTACACACTGGCAAAATTTTACCATCACGAAAGTTGTGGGCAGTGTTCACCTTGTCGTGAGGGCACTATCTGGTTGGATAAATTATTACATAAATTAGAGTACGGACAGGGTACCATGAGAGATATTGATTTGCTCTGGGATGTGCAAAAAAATATTGAAGGAAATACAATCTGCCCTTTGGGAGATGCAGCGGCGTGGCCGGTGGCGGCAGCAATCCGTCATTTCAGAGATGAATTTGAATGGCATGTAACCAATGCACAGGAGGCGCAGACGAGAAACTATGGCCTTGCTCACTATGCAGATTCGATTGAAGTGACTGCATAGATTTTTAGGAAAAACGTGAAGCGTTTTTGTAAAAATTAGAATGAAGAGGTTGAATATATAATAACAATGGTTTTTTAATTTTCATATTTCAATTTGTGAAATAGATTATGTCAGAAGAAAATAAATTATTTAAAGTCACCATAGATAACATTACCATCGAGGTACCGCCGGGCACTTCTATTCTTCATGCTGCAAGAATGATCGGCGGGCATGTTACGCCTCCGGCAATGTGTTTTTATACGCCACTAAAGGAAAGTGGTGGTAAATGCCGCACCTGTTTGGTAGAAGTAAGTAAAGGCTCCGAGCGTGACCCGCGGCCAATGCCCAAATTGGTTGCCAGTTGCCGTACCACCGTGATGGACGGCATGGAGGTGAAAAACGTAACCAGTCAGAGAGTGCTGGATGCAAGAAAAGGGGTGGTAGAGTTTCTTTTAATCAACCACCCGATTGACTGCCCCATCTGCGATCAGGCAGGCGAATGTGATCTACAAGATTTGAGTTATGGACATGGTAACGAAGCCTCCAGATACGAGTTTAAAAAAAGAATTTTTGTAAAACATGATTTGGGCAAATACATTCAACTGCACATGACCCGGTGCATAATGTGTTATCGTTGTGTATTCACTGCCGATCAGGTTACTAATAAAAGGCAACACGGCGTTCTGTTTAGAGGCGAGGTAAGCGAAATAGCTACTTATATTGAGAAATCGCTTGAAAATGATTTTATTGGAAATATTATAGATGTTTGCCCCGTGGGAGCGCTTACTGATAAAACATTCAGATTTAAAAATCGGGTATGGTTTACCAAACCGGAGGATGCGCATCGTGATTGCCCCACCTGTTGCGGCAAAGTAACGCTCTGGAGAAGAGGTAATCAGGTGCTTAGGGTAACTACCCGAAAAGACCAGTGGGGCGAGGTACAATCTTTCTATGGCGAAACCGGCTGGATTTGTAATGAGTGCCGCTTCGAGAAAAAAGATGTTAACGACTGGGTAATAGAGGGTTTGAGTACTATTCCTCGTTATTCTGTAAAGGGCGCTAATAAATATAAAGCCTTGGAAGTGCCTCACGAAACAGTGGGTGAAGTGATTGGTCGTAAGCCAAAGTTGATGATGGATATTCATACGGTTAGTGATGTAAACAATCCATCCATTGACCTTAGCAAAATTCAGGGTCCGGCTACAAGTGATGTTTTTAACAAAAAACAGATTGAAGACAAAAAAGAAAACTAGATAAACTTTTTAAGAAATGTATATTCTGGCAATAGACTGGTTGTTTATAATAGAAAAGCTGATATTGATTGCTTTAATCGTTACGCTCTGTATGATTGTGGCGATGTATGCTACTTATGGCGAACGAAAAGTAGCAGCTTATATACAAGACCGGTATGGCCCCAACAGGGCAGGCCCTCTGGGGATTTTGCAACCCTTGGCCGATGGTGGTAAGTTATTCTTCAAAGAAGAAGTAGTTCCTTTGGCTTCTTCAAAAATATTGTTTGTATTAGGGCCTATGCTGGCGATGGTTACAGCGCTCATTACAAGTGCGGTTATTCCCTGGGGTACGGCATTGTCGATAGGTAAAAATACAATTCCACTACAGGTTGCAGATATTAATATTGGTGTGCTTTACATTTTTGCAGTAGTCAGCGTGGGTGTGTATGGTATTATGATTGGCGCCTGGGCATCCAACAATAAGTTTTCGCTTATATCCGGTGTAAGGGCAGCCTCTCAAATGGTTTCTTATGAATTAGCGCTGGGGCTTTCATTGATTGCGGTACTGATGGTTTCCGGAACAATGCAAATGAGTGAAATTGTAAGCCTGCAACAGCAACACGGTTGGAATGTATTGTATCAGCCATTTGGGTTCCTGATATTTTTTATTTGTGCAATGGCTGAGTGTAACCGTACACCGTTTGACCTGCCTGAAGCAGAAAACGAGTTGAACATGGGTTATCATCAGGAATACTCCAGTATGAAGTTGGGTTTCTATCTTTTTGCAGAATACATCAACATGTTCATGAGCGGAATATTGATGGCCACACTGTTTTGGGGTGGGTATGATATTCCTTTTGTTGACGAAACAAAACTGGCAGCCGGCATCGGGCAAAACTGGGTAGCATTTTTGAGTTTCTCTATGCTGATGATAAAGGCTTGCTTCTCAGTGTTCCTGTTTATGTGGATCAGATGGACGATTCCGCGTTTTCGTTTTGACCAGTTGATGCACTTAGGGTGGAAGCGCTTAGTGCCATTGGCATTACTCAATATGCTGATAACAGCGGCTGTTGTATTATGGTTGAACAAATAGGAGAAGGTTTTTAAATATGTAATTACATTTCTTGAATACTTTAAATTGATTTAAATAAATAATGGGAGTACAACTTACAAAAAGAGCCAAACCGGTGGACAGGAGGCCAATGACATGGCTGGAAAGTTTGTATTTGTGGAATATAATGAAAGGGATGGCTGTCACAATAAAACATTTCTTTTCAAGAAAAGTTACCATTCAATATCCTGAAGAAAAGAGAAGCTATAGCGATGTGTTCAGAGGGCTCCATATTTTGAATCGGGATGAAGAAGGAAGAGAAAGATGCACCGCTTGCGGGCTTTGTGCAGTAGCCTGCCCTGCTGAGGCAATTTCAATGGAGGCCGCAGAACGCAAACCCGACGAAGAACATTTATACAGAGAAGAAAAATATGCTGCCCGATACGAAATAAATATGCTGCGTTGTATTTTCTGCGGTTTGTGTGAAGAAGCATGTCCCAAGGATGCCATTTATCTGAGTAAAACACATGCTCCGGCAAATTATCATCGTAAAGGGTTTATTTATAAAAAGGAAGATTTATTAATCCCCAATCCGCTTACAGAGCCGGAGGAATATAAAAAAGCATTGGGAACCATTAAAAGAGAACCAAAATCGTAAATCACAAATCATAAATCGTAAATAAAAAAATGGGTATCACACAAATACTTTTCTGGACGCTCACGGTGCTTGTTTTGTTCAGCGCTTTAATGGTGATTACCAGTAAAAACCCTGTGCATAGTGTGCTTTGGCTGATTGTTACTTTTTTTGGTATTTCGGGCCATTATGTTTTGTTAAATGCTCAGTTTTTGGCAATAGTAAATATTATCGTTTATGCAGGAGCAATAATGGTGCTGTTTCTGTTTGTCATCATGCTGATGAACCTGAACAAACCCAGTAGCCCATTAAAAAACAAATGGATACAGATTGCGGGGTTTGTAGCCGGGGGATGTTTGCTGCTGGTATTAGTGGCTGCTTTGCGCAATACAGAGATTGCTAAAAATACTGTAGAGGCAGGTACGGGTGATATCGGCCTGGTTGCAAATTTGGGAAGAGAGTTATTCAGCAATTTTGTGGTGCCATTTGAAATTGCAAGTATCCTGTTTTTAAGTGCAATGGTAGGCGCAGTGGTAATCGGGAAAAAGGAGTAAAATGGACAATGTGTAATAGACAAAAAAGATTTAAGAGAATAAATAAATATTTATAAAGTAATTTGAAATTATGCCGATTAATTATTACATCGTATTAGCATTGTGTTTGTTTACCATAGGTGTAGTGGGTGTTCTTACCCGCCGTAATGCAATTGTAGTGTTTATGAGCGTTGAATTGATGCTCAACTCGGTAAACCTTTTGTTGGTCGCTTTTTCAAAAATGCACCATGCAGCAAAAGCAGCTACAATGGCTTCGGCAGGAGCAGACGGGCAGATATTTGTATTTTTTGTAATGGCGGTTGCTGCAGCAGAGGTGAGTGTTGGATTGGCTATTATTGTAATGCTGTACAGGAATATTCATACTGTGGATATCAATTTCCTCAACAGGCTGAAACATTAATTTTTTAAAAATAGTTTAATAAAAACCATAACGACTATTGATGAAACTGTATTTATTATTTATCGTTCTGTTGCCGTTCTTAGGTGTTCTTATTAACGGACTTTTGAGAAATCAATTATCAAAAGGATTAATTGGCCGTATAGGTAGCGGCGTGGTGATTGGTTCATTTATATTAAGTATTCTGGCATTTATGGAGGTGAGAGCCGGCGGTAGTGGCGTGTATAAATATTTTGATTTCGTAAATATCGGCAATCTTAAAATTCCATTTGCTTTTCAAATTGATCAGCTTTCGGCGCTTTTTCTGTTGATTGTTACCGGTGTAGGCGCCGTTATTCATGTGTATTCCACCGCGTACATGCACGATGAAAATCAGGATCATTTCGGAAGATATTTTTCCTATCTCAATCTCTTCATATTCTCAATGTTGATGCTGGTACTGGCTGATAATCTTTTGGTAATGTATATCGGTTGGGAAGGTGTTGGCATCTGTTCTTATCTGCTGATAGGTTATTGGTTTAAAAATACTGAATTTAATAAAGCAGCTTCCAAGGCGTTCATCATGAACCGCATTGGTGATTTTGCCTTTCTGATTGCCATTTTCATCATTGGTGGTAAAATTGGAAGCCTTTCATTCAGTGAAATTATGACGCCGGCTGCTTTGGCAAAACTTAGCTACGGTGAAATCAGTGCAGTAGCATTGTTATTATTCTTTGGCGCTACCGGCAAAAGCGCTCAAATTCCGCTTTATACCTGGCTGCCTGATGCGATGGCCGGTCCTACACCGGTTTCGGCATTGATACATGCAGCCACGATGGTTACTGCAGGTGTGTATATGGTTGCGCGTATGAATCTGATGTACTCAATGGTGCCGGAGGTGCTGAATGTAGTGGCAGTGGTTGGCCTGGCAACCGCATTACTGGCGGCTACCATTGCTTTAAAACAAAACGATATTAAAAAAGTACTTGCTTACTCCACAGTCAGCCAGTTGGGCTTTATGTTTCTGGCATTGGGTAGCGGCGCTTATATAGCTGCTGTTTTCCATGTGATGACGCACGCTTTCTTCAAAGCGCTACTGTTTTTGGGAAGCGGTAGTGTTATTCATGGACTGGGTGGAGAGCAGGATATTCGCAAAATGGGAGGTTTAGGAAAATATATGAAAACAACCGATATTACTTTTTTGATAGGCTGTTTGGCTATAGCCGGGTTCCCACTGTTTTCAGGATTTTTCTCAAAAGATGAGATACTGGCTGCTGCATGGGCTCATTCTCCAATATTGTGGGGAATCGCTTTGTTTACAGCCTTGCTTACTGCAATTTATATGTTCCGTTTATACGCTACTACTTTTAAAGGCCGGTTTAGAGGAACTACAGAGCAGGAAAGCCACCTGCATGAAAGCCCTAAAGCCATTACAATTCCGTTGATTATTTTGGCTATTCTGTCAGTCATTGGCGGTTTTGTAGGTATTCCGGCTATTATGGCAGAAGGCGCACATGGGTTACAAAATTTCCTGAGCCCTGTTTTTGCCGGTTCTGCACCATTGCTCCCTGCGCATGAGGTATCGCACAGTACAGAATGGATACTGATGGGTGCGGCTACCTTAGTGGCGCTTATTGGTATTTTTTATGCCTGGGGCAAATATGCCAAAAATCCCGATCTGGAAGATGCCCGGGGTTTTGGAAAAGTGCTGGAAAACAAATGGTATATGGATGAATTGTATGATACTGTTGTGGTAACTCCATACAAAAAATTTGGCAGCTTCCTCAAAGATGTATTTGATGCCAAAGTGGTGGATGGTATCGTAAACGGAGTGGGCCGATTGGTAAAATATGGTGGAAGACAAATGCGCTGGATACAGAGTGGGCAGATTGGTTCTTATGTGCTGCTGATGGTGCTGAGTATGTTGGTAATTTTTGTAGTGCAGTTTTTTATCAGAAAGTAAATTGATGATATTGGTAAAGAGCTTGTGAGTTTTGTGTTTGATGTTATAATTTAAGAATAGTAAAAATTATTTTTTATACAGGGATGAATTCAGTTATAATGAAATTAATCTCAAAAATTATAGTTTAGAGTATATGATCGCATTGTTGTTGATATTAGTTCCTTTACTGGGCGGACTGGCTACTTTTTTCCTGAAAAAAGAAAGCGAGGTGAGAACCTGGTCCTTGTTTGTGGCAGTACTTACCTTTATAGTAGCTATACTGGGGGTATCTGTTTTAAATGCTCCTGAGTATTTGTCATTCAAGGCTGATTGGATGGGAGATTTGGGAAGTACTTTCTCCATAAAGGCAGATGCCATGGGTATGATGTTGTGTATGCTCACTGCTATATCCTTCCCGATCATTTTTATAGGCACCTGGAAAACTGCTTATGAAAAACCGCAGAATTTCTTTGCACTGATGTTGCTCGCACAGGCCGGAATGATGGGCGTTTTTCTGGCGATGGATGCCTTGGTATTTTATTTCTTTTGGGAACTGGCATTAATACCAATGTACTTTCTGAGTTCGCAATGGGGCGGGGCAAGGCGTATTCCTGTAATGTTTAAGTTCTTTGTTTACACTTTCATAGGCTCTTTATTGATGTTAGTCGGACTGATTTATATCTGGTCTAAAAATGGCGGATCATTTGACATTGATGCTTTTTATAATTCAAAACTGAGTGTAAAAGAACAAATGTGGTTATTCTGGCTGCTCTTCGCTGCCGATATTCCCCTTCCATAGCTGGCAGCCAGATACTTATGAGCAGGCGCCAACTGCTGTTACGGCTGTTTTAAGCGCTATTATGGTAAAGATGGGTGTGCTGGGATTGCTACGTTGGCTGCTTCCGGTGTTGCCCGTTGGTTCTTATGTAATGGGCGACAATCCTTCTTTTCTGGCAATGATTGGTATTGTGTATGCATCCATCATAGCGTTCCGTCAGGATGATATGAAACGCCTTGTAGCATTTTCTTCCATCGCTCACGTAGGGCTGATGTGTATAGCCGCTTTCAGCGAAAGCAAAAGCGGAATGCAGGGAATCATGATTCAGATGTTCTCTCATGGTATCAATATTCTGGGTCTTTGGGTGATTATAGAAATCATTGAAAGAAAATTTGGCACACGCAAAATGAGTGAATTAGGCGGTGTGGCCCAAAAGGCGCCTGCACTGGCGATTGCTTTTTTCGTAATTATGTTTGCCACAGTATCACTGCCAATTACCAATGCTTTTATAGGAGAGTACCTGATGCTGAATGGCATATTCAATTCTACTGTAACTTCCTACGGCGTCATTTATGCAGTGGTAGCATCTACGGGTGTTATCCTGAGTGTGGTGTATATGTTTAGCATGGCCCGTAAAGTATTCTTGGGCAATACTAACGAACTTACTGTAAAGGGAACCGATATTGATTTTCCTGAAAAGGCGGTTTTGGGTATTATATTGGTAATCATTTTAGTAATGGGGGTGTATCCGCAACCTTTCCTCAATATGATGGAAGGGGTATCGGATTCATTATTAAAGGCTTCGGATATTCAACATTTAATTTTGAAAAAATAAATATTTCTGAAAGCAATAAAGCAAGAGAGTTTATTCAATTGAAAAAAGAATTATTGTAAAATAAATATGAACGCATTATTATTATCGGCAATTATGGGAGTGGTTATGATGTTTACCGGCATTTGGGTAAAGCGATACACTGTCATTAAGAGAGTAGCTCTTGCAGGAATGGCTTTACTGTTTGTGGCCAATTGCATTGAACTTAAAGGAACCAAATGGTTCAATTTTGATGTTTCCGGTTTTATGCAGTTTAATAACTTCAGTCTGGTATTTATTGCTATAGCTATTTTTGTAACCATATTATTTACGCTGGTCAGTGGAACCGAAATTCGAAAAGTGGGCAACTATCCTGCCGATTATTTTGCATTAATTTTCTTCATCATTTCAGGTGTCATATTACTGGCTTCTTTCCAGAACTTACTGATTTTATTTCTGGCTATTGAAATTGTTACCATACCCTCATTTATTCTTACAGGCGCTGAAAAACGAAATTTAAAAAGTAATGAAGCAGCGCTCAAATACTTGTTGTTAGGCTCTTTTTCCACAGGTGTGATGTTGCTGGGTATTGCGTTGATATATGGCTCTCAGGGAAGTTTTGATATAAATCAGATGCAGATAGGTATGTTGGAAGGCAATAAAATATCCAATCTTCAGGTAGCAGGAATTCTCACGCTGATGTTTTCAATGGCCTTTAAATCTTCGATAGCGCCTTTTCATTTCTGGACACCCGATATTTATGATGGTGCGCCAACCGTTTTTGCATCTTATATGGCCACTGTTATTAAGGTTGCCGTATTTATAGGGTTTATCCGTTTATTTGAAAATGCTTTTGGAAATCTCAGCAGTACATGGGTAGTGTGGATTGCTGTATTGATCGTTGCTACCTTACTTATCGGTAACATTACGGCCACATTCCAGCAGAGTGTAAAACGTATGCTGGCTTATTCCAGTATTTCTCATGCAGGTTTTATGCTTTTTGCAGTATTTGCAATGAACGAGTCTGCTCATGAAGGTTTGATTATTTATGCTGCCGGATACAGCCTGGCAACGATTGGTATTTTTGCTATTGTTGCCAAAATGAATGATTACAGTTATGAAGGTTTTAACGGTTTGGCAAGGCATCAGCCATTGATTGCACTCACTGCCACAATCTGTTTGCTATCTCTGGCCGGTATCCCATTAAGTGTGGGTTTCCTTGGTAAATTTTATATGCTGAAAGCGGCAGTGCTTACCGGAAAATATATCGGGTTGGTTGTATTTGCAGTTATTATGGCTGCCGTGAGCGCTTATTATTATTTCAGGGTAATACAGGCTATGTATTTCAAAGAAGGTCCCGACAACTTTACAGGAGCAACTACTGTGGAGAAATATTCGATGGTAGCAATTTGTGCACTAATAATCATTTTAGGTATAATGCCCGGTGTTTTGCTGGTTCATTTATATTTCTAACAAGATATTTTGATAGCTTGCCACTCAATAGTTGTAACTTGCAATTGTGAAATTTGCCGACGTTTTTTCTTTATCCCTTAAAACTGTGGGAGGCAATAAGCTTCGTACAGCGCTCACGGTTACGATTATTGCCTTTGGCATCATGGCATTAGTGGGTATCATCACCGCCATTAAAGCAATGAATCAAAAATTTTCTGAGAGCTTTGCCAGTATGGGCGCCAATGCTTTTGCCATCCGGTACAAAGAAAGAAATATCAGTTTTGGAGGGGGGAGCAAGGATTTAACAGTATCCAAAAAAGGAAAGAAAGAAAAAAAATCAAACCTCAATAAAATAATTACAAGGCGCGAAGCAGAATATTTTGCCCATCATTATTCATTTCCGGGTACTGCCACCAGCTTGTCCATATTTGGAAGAAGCGATAATATTGTTTCTTTTAATGAAAAAAAAACCAGTCCAAATGTGATGATGTTTGGCGGAGACGAAAACTATCTTGATTTAAATGCTTACAAACTAATTGCCGGAAGAAATATGACTTCTTCTGAAATAAAAAGCGCTCAAAATGTGTGTATTGTCGGTTACGAAATCATTAAAAGATTCTTTGGCGAACCGGCAGACAAAGCATTGAATCACACGATAAAAATTAATAGTATCCCTTACAAGGTAATAGGAGTTTTGGAGGAAAAAGGGACTACTTTTGGCTTTAACAGAGATAATATGCTGATAACCAGCTATACAAATATTGAAAGAAATTTTTCAAAACCTAATTATTCTTATGTGATTGCAGTAAAAGTGAATGATATAGCCAGTCTGGAAATGGCAGTGGGAGAAGCCGAAGGTCTTTTAAGAAATATCAGAAAAATAAATATTATCGACGATAGCAATTTCAGTATTGACCGTAGTGACAGCATTGTAGAAAAGGCAATGAACAGCCTGCGGTTTTTAACCATTTCCGCCACTGTTATTGGTCTTATTACCTTAATAGGCGCTGCCATCGGGCTCATGAATATCATGCTTGTATCGGTAGCCGAAAGAACCAAAGAAGTGGGATTGATAAAAGCCATAGGAGGCAAGAAAAAAATAGTAAAACAACAATTCCTTATCGAAGCAATAATAATCAGTATCTTAGGAGCGATATTGGGTATCGTGCTTGGAATATTGGTGGGTAATGCCTTTTCGATTGTTTTAAATACCGGTTTTGTAGTTCCATGGGCATGGATTTTTTATGGGATAGCCATTTGCACTATGGTTGGGTTATTGGCAGGAATTTATCCTGCTATCAAAGCAGGGAGGCTAAACCCAATAGATGCACTTCGATATGAGTAATTGAGGGCAGAGGATAGAGGCCATTTATATCAAATTTGCCCCTATAAACAGGTATTTTTAAATAATGACTAAAATCATTTTGGAAATTGGAGAATTTTTAAAAAAAAGTTCTATCTTGAGCATCGTAAAAAAAAAATAAGCTAAAACGTTAATTGTTTCATTTTTTTTATTAGAATTGTACCATAAAATTATTTCTTATTAAATTTTAAAACTAAAAAACTACGATCATGGCTGAGACAAATCAAGCTACACCGGCGAAGGCTACAACTTCAGTGCAAGCGAAAAAAAGCAGTAATTTAATTTCTTGGGTTGCCCCAATTTTGTGCCTCGTTGCAGGTTATGCAATCTGGCGATATTGGATTGGAGGTGCTTCAGGTTTTGAATCACCCGATGCTGCAGGTGGTTTTTGGCCCGACCATAAAGGCCCTAAAGGCGCTTTCCATCGGATTTATGAAGGTGGTATTATCGTGCCTATTCTAATTGGTATGTTATTAATGACTTTTGTATTTGCTATCGAAAGGTTCCTAACTATCAGTAAGGCGCTGGGTAGAGGCAATAACAGCAATTTTGTGCGCAAAGTACAATATCATTTAGCCAATAAAAATATTGACGCTGCATTGGCAGAGTGCGATAAACAAAAAGGTTCTGTTGGTAATGTAATGAAAGCAGGTTTGCGCAGGTACAATGAAATGATTACAGAACAGGGTCTTACTACTGATCAAAAAGTAATGGCAATTCAAAAAGAAGTAGAAGAAGCCACTGCATTGGAGCTACCTATGCTACAAAGAAATCTGGTATTCCTTTCTACCATTGTTTCTACCGGTACGTTAATTGCCCTTTTGGGTACGGTAATGGGGATGATTCGTTCATTTGCCAACTTAGGCGCTGAAGGTGGCGGTAATGCAGCTGAACTGGCTGTGGGTATTTCCGAAGCCTTATATAATACGGCATTGGGTATTGGTACTTCTGCAATTGCATTGATTCTTTACAACATGCTTACTACCAGAATTGATAGCATTACTCATGGTATTGACGAATCAGGTTTTACCTTAACTCAATCTTTTGCTTCTTTGTACAAATAATAAGTTTGTGCAAGAACTGATGAGTTTATGGAAAACAGAAAAATATTCGTCTTATAAATAAAAATATTAAATATGGCCAGAAATCAAGTAAAAAAAGCTTCAACGGATACGGATATGACACCCTTTGTGGATGTGGCATTCCTTATTTTGGCTTTCTTTATTATGGCAACCAAATTTAAGCCGGCCGAACCGGTGCCGATTACTACTCCCAACTCTGTATCTTCACAGCCATTGCCCGACAATAATGCTGTGATGATAAGCATTGATAAAGACGATAAAGTATATTTTTCAATTATGTCAAAAAGTGATAAACAAAAACCTTTTGACTTGATTGTTGAAGCTTCAAAACTTAGAAATATACCTTTGACGACAGAAGATGTTAACAGTTACAGAGATGGTGATATGATTGGAATGCCATTTAGTAAGTTAAAAGGATTTTTTGATCTTCCCCATGATCAGCAATTGAAATATAAGCAGGAGGGTATTCCGGTTTTAGATTCTGCTACAGCTGAACTTACCTACTGGATAGCAGCTGCAAAACAGGTTTTTGCCGGTGAGCAGTTAAAAATTCTCATAAAAGGAGATGCTGTATCCAAATATCCTGTTTTTAAGGCTGTTGTGGACGCTTTGAAAAAGAACGATGAGCAAAAGTACAATCTTGTTACTTCTCCTGAAGAAGCTCCCCAAGGAACGGATCTTTATAAAGAAAGATTACAAGGGAAGTCGAAAGAAGCAAAATAATTATTTTTAAACAATTAAAATTTTACGACTATGGCAAGTATGGATACCGGTGGTGACGATGGTCAAAAAAAAGGGCCTGGCGTTAAAAAAGCGAAAAAACTCAATACGCGGGTGGATATGACTCCCTTTGTGGATATTGGATTCCTGCTGATTACGTTTTTTATCTTTACGGCTACAATGAGCGCCCCCACCACTATGGACTTAAATATGCCAAAAGATACCGATAAAAAGGATGAGGAAACTAAGGTAAAACAATCCGGAGCGCTGAATATATTGCTCGGTAAAGAAAATTCTTTATTCTATTATGAAGGAGAATTGGATCCTACAGGTGCAAATTTTAAATCTGCTACTTTCAAAGAAATTCGCGATGTGATTATCAATAAAAAGAAAGAAGTAGTTGACAAATATGTATCAGATCCGGCTTGTGAAGCCGAAGCGAAGGCTAAAGGAAAAACAGTTGATGACTATTGCAAACAAAAAGACTTCTTCGTTATTATTAAACCTACAGATGATGCGGTTTATAAAAACGTAGTAGATATTTTGGATGAAATGACCATCAATAAAGTTGCCCGATATGCATTGGTTCCTCCTTTTCCTACAGAATTGGAAGCTGTTAAACTTACAGAAAGTGCTGCAGGAATGAACACAGCTCCTCCTGCTAAATAAAATAGTTTAATGGATGTATGGAATATTTATAGTTAATGCGTCTTAGTTAAATAAAAAGATAATAATGGAACCCAATAAAATTTTAAATACGGATTATCTCGACCTCCTTTTTGAGGGAAAGAATAAGGCCTACGGCGCTTATGACCTTCGCAAAACTTACCAAAAGCGGTTGGTAATGGCTTTGATTATTACGGGAATTTCTGTAGCAGTTATTGCAGGGCTGGCGCTTTTGCAAAATACGATCTCCAAAAATAAAGTGGAGAAAGTGAATATTGCCGAGGTTACAATTTCAGACATAAAACAGGAGGAACAAAAAAAGAATGAACCACCACCTCCACCGCCGCCGCCTCCTCCAAAGCAGGAACCACCACCCAAAATTGAAACAAAGGCATTTACACCGCCTAAGGTGGTAAAGGATGAGGAAGTAAAGCAACCCCCACCCGCAGTGGAAGAGTTGAAAGAAACCAAAATCGGCACTATCAATCAGGAGGGTGTTAAAGATATAGGTATTGTAGTTCCCCCTGCTGCAGTAGATGCCGGAAAGGGTATCGTGGAAGTGAAAAAACAACCCGAACCTGAGCCTGAAATTTTTACAAAAGTGGAAATTGATGCCTCTTATCCGGGCGGCCCCAGTGCTTGGAGAACCTTCCTTGAAAGAAATCTAAGGGCCGATGTAGCAACAGATAATGGCGCCTCTCCGGGCACTTACACAGTAATTGTTCAGTTTGTGGTTGATAAAGAAGGTAATGTGAGCGATATCAAACCGTTAACCAGTGTTGGATTTGGTATGGAACAGGAAGCAGTACGTGTGTTAAAGAAATCGGGAAAATGGAAACCTGCCATTCAAAATGGTCGTGAGGTGAAAGCTTATCGTAAGCAACCAATTACTTTCCAAATTCAGGAAGGATAATTAAGAAATATTTTGAAAATTTAAAATCCCCAAATTTTGGGGATTTTTTAATTGTCGGAAATTTTGAAAAACAATCAGTTGTAAATAATATTTACCCCCCAATACGGATGTGCTTGAAGAAAAGAAATGAATTCGTCATTCATTTCAAAGCCCTTGGAAGTTGTGAACAGATCTATACGGATATCTTCATTTTTATCGTATATACTTAGTGCTAAAGTAGCGTTCCCTTTATTTTTTCTGAAATTTTTATAAACAAATTGAACTACTTCGTCTGTGATATCCTCAGCCGGCAACTTTAAGGATAATTTTTTAGTGAGATTCTTTTTTACGCTTTCGGCTAATAGCAAAGAATTGAGATTAAAGGAATACTCTCCATTAAATCTTTTCTTGAAATAACCTGTAAGAAATACTGTTGATCCAATTTGTAGAATTGGTGAAAATTTCAAATAATCTTCGGAAAAGAGGGTAATGTTTAATTTTCCCGAATAATCTTCTATAGTAAAACTGCCATATCTGTTGCCATTTTTTGAAATGCGATGCTGGGCATCACTTACCAATCCCATAACTCTGAATACTGCATTGGCATTGATGTTTTCAGTATTTTCGCCGTATTTATTTAAAAATGATATCTGGGTAATACCATAGTTTTCCATCTCAAAACGATAATTATCTAAAGGATGACCGCTTATGAAAATACCTGTTACCTCTTTTTCAAAATCTAATTGTACGATCAAAGGCCAGGGGTCGCAAGTAGCAATCTTGGGAGGTGGCACCTGCATACTTTCGGATAGGTTGCCAAATAGGGTGTTTGCTGATGATTCAGAAGCGTTTTGGCATACCTGACCATAACGGATTATTTTTTCTAAACCTGTTGAATTATCTTCGGGAGAAGTGTAAAAATATTGGGCACGGTGCAATTCGGAAAAACAATCGAAGGCTCCTGCGTAAACTAAACTTTCCAACGTTTTCTTATTTACACTTCGCTGATTTACCCTTTTGATCATATCAAAAACAGATTTAAAAAGCCCATTTTTGTTTCTTTCGGAAATGATACTTTCAATGGCGGCTTCACCCACTCCTTTTAACCCTCCAAGACCAAGACGAATTTCTTCTTTATTATTTACTGCAAATCCTTTTTGAGATTCATTAATGTCTGGCCCTAATACTTTGATTCCCATGCTTTTGCACTCTTCCATAAAAAAGGTAATTTTTTCGAGAGAGCCTGCGCTATTTAGCGCTGCGGCCATAAATTCGCTGGGGTAATGCGCCTTCAGGTAAGCAGTTTGATAGGCCACAAAAGCATAGCAGGTAGAGTGTGATTTGTTAAAAGCATACTGGGCAAAAGCTTCCCAATCTGTCCATATTTTTTCTAATTTATCTACTGAATAGTCCTTTTGGGCAGCTCCTTCGATAAATTTTTTCTTCATTTTATCAAGCGTGTCCCTTTGTTTTTTCCCCATTGCTTTCCGCAGGATGTCGGCATCACCCTTACTAAAACCGCCTATTTTTTGACTCAGCAGCATTACTTGTTCCTGATATACCGTAATACCATAAGTTTCTTCCAAAAATTCCTGCATTTCGGGCAGATCGTAGATTACTTCTTCACGCCCATGTTTTCTTTCTATGTAGTTAGGTATGTAGGCTATTGGACCGGGGCGAAATAGTGCATTCATTGCAATCAGATCATCAAAGCGGTCGGGTTTCAGGTCTCGTAAATATTTCTGCATACCGATACTTTCAAACTGGAATGTACCGTTTGTTTCACCCTTTTGATATAGTAGGTATGTCTTCTGATCGTCAAGCGGAATATTGTCGATGTCTATTTCTATTCCTTTGTTTTGCTTGATGAGTTCCAAAGCATTCTTAATAATAGTAAGCGTTTTTAAACCCAAAAAATCCATCTTTATTACTCCTGCGCTTTCGATGGAGGTTCCTTCAATTTGAGTAAGCCATAAATCCGAATCCTTACTGGTTGCTACAGGTATTAAATCTTTCAAGTCCATAGGCGCAATGATGATTCCGGCAGCATGTACACCGGTATTTCGTACAGAGCCTTCCAAAATTTCTGCCTCATGTAGCACTTTGGACTGAAGACTGTCTTCATTGTAAATTTCACGTATTTTTCGCACTCCATCCAAATCATCTGTGCTAAGTCCTTCTTTTTCGATTAATGTTTTTTCCTTAGAATTTTCCTTCGGTTGAATAGGGGCGTGCAAAACCCGCTTTAGCGAAATTCCCGGTTTATCGGGTACCAATTTGGTTAACATATTAGATTCGTGTAATGGTAAATCCATTACTCTGGCCACATCTTTAATACTCATTTTGGCAGCCATAGTGCCATAGGTAATAATTTGAGCTACCTGATTCTTACCATATTTTTCAACCACATAATCAATTACCTTTTGACGTCCCTCGTCATCAAAATCAGTATCTATATCCGGCATGGATTTACGATCTGGATTCAGAAAACGCTCAAAAAGTAGGTTGTATTTAATAGGGTCAATATTAGTGATGCCGATGCAATAAGCTACCACAGAGCCTGCCGCCGAACCTCTTCCCGGCCCTATGAAAACACCTCTGTCTCTACCGGCTTTGATAAAATCGCTAACGATAAGAAAGTAGCCTGCAAAACCCATTGTTTTGATGGTAAACAGTTCAAAATCAATTCGCTCCTGAATTTCATCTGTTATTATCCCATATCTTTTCTGAGCGCCTTCGTAAGTAATGTGTTTAAGGTACTCCCATTGATTGAGCGAATCGGCAGTGAGTTCTTCTTTGCCATATATTTCATTTTTCGTATGGATTTTAAATGTATCGGATATTGGAAAGTTGGGTAACAAAATTTTCCTATTCAGATCCAATAAGTCCACTTTGCCCACAATTTCGTTCGTATTGTCTATCGCTTCGGGAATGTCTTGAAAAAGTTTTGACATTTCCGCAGTAGTTTTAAAGTAAAACTGGTCATTGGCAAATGCAAAACGCATATTTTTTAGTTGAATATCATCATCGGCAAAGTCGCCCCGGTAGGCGGGTGTGGACTGCTTTTCGCCTGTGTTGATGCACAAAAGAATATCGTGTGCATTAAAATCTTCCTGCTCCACATAATGCGAATCATTACTGGCAATGATGGGAACTTTGTATTTGGCTGCAAATTTCAGCAATACCTCGTTTACTTTGTCCTGATCGGCAATGCCATGCCGTTGCAGTTCTACATAAAAATCTTCGCCAAAAAGGTCTAACCACCATTTGAACTCCTTTTCTGCTTCGGCTTCTCCATGCTTTAAAATTGCCTGAGGCACTGAAGCGCCCAGACAGCAGGTGGTGGCAATAAGTCCCTCATGGTATTTTAGCACTAATTCTTTGTCGATTCTGGGATATTTGCTATACAAGCCTTCAATGAATCCCAGAGAACTTAATTTACTCAGGTTTTTATAACCGGTTTCATTTTTGGCCAAAAAAATCTGATGGTATCGCTTGTCTTTTTTATCTTTTGTAAAGGTTTTTTGGGTTCGATCTGCCACTAAATAAAACTCGCAACCCACGATTGGTTTTACTTTGGGTTGGCCGTTTTCATCCAGATTTTTGTAGGCTTCTGCCACAAATTCAAAAACACCAAACATATTTCCATGATCGCTAATAGCCAAGGCAGGCATCCCATCGGCTATTGCCTTTTTATAAAGAGAACTAATGGAGGCCGCTCCGTCTAATAAGGAATACTGGGTATGAACGTGTAAATGTGAGAATTTCATCCTGCTAATTTGAGCTAAATTTATTAAAAAATTCGCTTATTTTATACACATTAGTGTTTACGTCAATTTATGTGATATTATAAATAAATATTATTCCTAATGTTTATTTTGACCAAATAAAAAATTATATTTTTATAATATCCTGATAATCAAAAATATATAAAGTAGAGATAAAAAAATATGAACTGATGGGCAATAAAGTTTTCAAAAATTCGTTTTTAACAATGAGAAATTAAAAACTTGGTGTACAATTATTAAACCAATTGTACTGAAATTAACAACAATTGACTATTTTATGCTGAAGATTTTATTGATGGGAGCGATGATAACCATTGGCACAGCGGGGTCTTCATTTGCATCTGTAAATACATATCCGGTTAATTATAAGCCAAAATCGACTCCGGTTTTTAAAGGGAGTAATGGTTTTTTACCAAACAAGAATTCTCACTTTCAATTGACAACGGGAGATGTTACTCTTTATAAATTTCAAGAATTGGCAAATGCTACTTCATTTTCAAATAATATTTCTGGCAACGTTTCAAAAATTGCAGTTGATAGGGTGGCTTCGGAAACTAAAGAGCTAAGTGATTTGCAGATAAAATATGCGGAAAGACTAAATGTGCTCCCTGAACTGTTAGATAATATGTCTCTTTTAGAAAGCCTTGACTATTGGTACGGCACCAGATATGTGTATGGGGGAACTACCAAAAGGGGAATTGATTGCAGCGCTTTTGTAAGGGCCATGTACGAATCGGTGTATGACATTGAGCTTCCTCGTACTGCAAGAGAGCAGTATAAGGAATGTCGTCGTATTTCTACCACAGAATTAAAAGAAGGAGATTTAGTGTTTTTTAATACACGCGGCGGAGTTTCACACGTTGGAATTTATATCAGAAATAATAAATTTGCCCATTCATCAAGTGGAAGAGGCGTTGTTATCAGCGATTTATTTGAAGATTATTATGTATCTCGCTACATTGGCGCCGGCAGATTGCTGGATAACGATTCAAAAATTACAAATCCGTTCTTAGTAAAAAAATAATTTTATTTTTTACCTAATCTTTTTAAAATAGTTTGCAACACCGGGCGTAGGTCCGGTGTTAGTTTTAATATAACAACTCCGCTTGCAAATAAAGCCACAATTACAACACTTCTGATAACCATAGCCAGCCAGCCATTCATATTATTAAAGAAATAAAAGGCAAAAAAGTAAACCGAAATAGTTAACAATATTGTGTAAACCGACTTGGAAGTAAAAGGGAACAATCTGAATTTTTGCCAAAGAAACAATATCCTGATAAAATTGTAAATGGTCATGTATATTAAACCGGCCAGTGCAGTACCCATAATATCCATTTTTTTGGTAAGAAAATAGTTTAGCGGCAGCATGAACAACAGTAAAATAATACCGCTGGTTAATTCAAATTTCCAATAGCGGGAAGTGCCGATAATTTGCCCGTTTACGCCGGTTCCCATATCTATTATTTTAGTGATACCCAATAATATAAATACTATAAAGCCTGCCAGATAGTCCTGATTGAGTGGAATGGTTTTAATAGCATCCGTAAAATTGGCAGCGATCAGTACGAATATAATACAGGAAAAAATGAGCAGGTTGATAGATGAACGCCGGTAAATCCGTTGAATATTGTCAATTTTCTTATCCTTCCATGATTGGGCCAGATGCGGAATGGAGGCGGCAATAATACTGCGTTGTGGCGCTTGTACAACACTGGAAAAATATTGTACCAGCGTGTAAATGGCGGCCTTGCCCAGCCCGTCTGGAAGAACGGAAGCAATAACTATAGTGTCAAAAGCCTGCGTGATGGCAAAAATGACATTGGCCCCAAAAATAAAACTACAAAAACGGTATATGTTTTTTTTGAACCTAAGCGTTACCTTACTCAGGGAAAAAATGAAGTGAACCTTGCGCGTGTACAGCAGATATACAAGAAGCGTGAATGCGATGGCCAGATAAGAAAAAGAAAAACCTTTTACAAACCAACTATAATCCGGCAAAATTCTGAAGATAAACAGTACAATTAAAATAGTGATAATGAATCGCCATTCTACTTCTTTTACAAAATTGGTAACAATTGATTTATGTAAATTCCAGGTATAAGCTTCCAGTACATTATAAAGCGTAAGCCCTAAACTAAGGGGGAAAATCCAATAATAATAGTTTACAAACAACTGCGAGTTTTCACCATATTTTCTGATAACCAGATCCTGAAAAAAGATACCGCCTGCCAGTACTACGATGAAGCCAATAATGCTGATGAACAATGACAAGCTGAGCATGTCATTTTTTTTTGGAGGCAGATTGTCGTTGTAGTAGGGATAAAATTTATAAATAAAAGACGGCATGGCCAGATTGGCAAAGGAGGCCATCACGGACGCTACAGCAATGAACAAACCATAAAGTCCGTATTCTTCCTTAGTAAACAATCCTTCCTTTGCAAAAAAGTAGGTATTGATAACGCCGATGGCAAATCCAAAATAAATAATAATGGAAGAAATAATACTATGTCGTCGGATGTTACTGCTGTTCATTCTGTTGGCGCTTGCTTACAAATATTCTTCTACACTATATTTCTTTGGTAAGGATATAAAAATTTTTATCTACCTCAAATCCGGTATTGCCTAATTTATCGGTACCGATGGATTGAAAATTCTCTGTTGGATAAATCCAAATATTATTTTTTAACCTCAACGGCATATTAAATCCTTTTACACAATTACTCCATTTGTATTGAACATGGTTGCCGGTATTCTTATAAACCAATGTTGGAATATGAACCGTTCGAAGATATTGATCAAAGACTTTTGAAAAATCAATTTTACTTTTTGAAGAAATATAATTTTCAATTTGCTTAGTGGTTACAGTTTGATGATAGAAATCTTTGTTTAACCCACGCAAAATATTTTTGAAGATACCATCATTATTGATAACCTGCCTGATTGTGTGAATCATATTGGCGCCTTTGTCATAAATATCATCGCCTTCCTTATTTACTCCGTAAGGGCCAATCATCGGGAGCCGATTGAAAATATTTCTTCTTTGACCAATTACATATTCATCTGCTGCCTGCAAGCCATGCCTGCATTGTACAAACAAAGCTTCGCTGTAGGTGGTAAAACTTTCGTGAACCCACATATCGGCCAGATCCTTTGTAGTAATATTATTGGCAAACCATTCGTGCCCGCTTTCGTGAACGATAATAAAGTCCCAGTCTTTACCCCAACCGGAGCCGCTTCTGTCCATGCCACGATAGCCGTTCATGTAGCCATTGCCATAAGCCACAGCGCTTTGATGTTCCATGCCGAGGTGTGGCGCATCCACCAATTTGTAACTATCCTGATAAAAAGGGTAGGGGCCCATCCAGTCCTCAAAACATTTAATCATGGGTTTCACAATGGAGAAGTGTTCTTTTGCTTTATCAAGGTTATAATCCAAAACCCAATAACTCAAGTCCAATTCGCCTTTTTCACCTATCATTTCATAAGTAAAATTCACATATTTACCTATCGAGGGTACTATCAGATAATTATTTATAGGATTGACAATTGTCCATTGCCATGCAATTTTATTATCGGGGAGCGCAGTTTTTTGAGTCAATCGTCCGTTTCCAACACCAACCAGAGTGTCGGGTGTGATGATGGTGAGGGTAGCGCCGTTGTCAGGCTCGTCGGACTGATGATCTTTGCATGGGTACCAGACGCTTGCCCCCAGCCCCTGACAGGCTACCGTAACCCAGGGTCTTTCCAATTGGTCATTTTGCCAAATCCAGCCACCATCCCAGGGTGGTGTTCTTGCCTCTTTGGGATTGCCCGAAAAATGAATACGAATTTTGTTAATACCTGTTTTGAAAATCTTGGGTTTGCTCACGTCTAACCAAAAGACATTTCCTTCACGAGTAAAGTTTATGGATTGTTTATTAACGGATAGGTTTTCGATTTTTTCAATCTGCATGGGCTCCTGCAGATCAATCTGCATTATACCGGTATTTATTTTTTGGGTTGTAAAAGTAATATCTACAAAACCCCTGATAAATTTTTCGGGAATATTTACTTCTACATTAATATCATATTTTTTTACATCCCACCAGCTACGGCCTTTGCCAATACTACCTCTGAGGGTATCCTGTCGGGTGAAAGTGGATTCTTTTCTTAAAATTTGTGAACCTGCTCCTTCATAAATAAGGATAAACAATAGAAGTATAAATACTTTTTTAAACATAATTAATCATTGGGAATCAGGGGGTTTCCTTGTTTCTGAATTAAATATATGTAAATATAAGTATTGATGCAGAATTATTTGAGGAAATAAATTCTAAAAAGGTAAAATTTCTACACAAAATAGATAGCTGTAATCAGTAAATTTTTTAATATTTGCATTATGGAGTAACTAACGAATGTGGTTGAATCTTTTATCATACCAGAGTTGTGTAAAACGATTTATATTTTATCTTCGCAAGTAAGAGTATAATAAAATTGCTTAAAAAAAAGAAATTATGGAATAATGATTAAATCAATAGTGTTAAAAAATTTTATGGGTTATAATGAATTCAAAAGTGATGAATTTGCTAATGTAAATGTAATAATAGGAAAAATGATACAAGAAAAACAGGATTGCTGAGGCTACTATACACCTCTGCAAAAGTAATAGATATATATGGAAAACGTAAGCAAAATGAAGATATAAGTTTTAAAAAGGTCGTTGCTGAAAAGCTAACAGATACTTTCCAGCCTGGGAAAAAAGGTTTGGGAGAACTTGTTAGCAAGATTACAAAAGAGAAATAATCTGTAGATATTGAATTTATTCACGAGAAATTCAACTACAAGGATAGATTGCACTTCTCTTTTGGGGATTCAAAGACTAATACAATAATTGATTGTCAAGAAAATATTAATACTATTTCTGAAACTTTCCGTTGCTTGTTTATTACAGCTAAAGAAGTCCTTACTCCCTTAAAGGCAATAAGTGCAACAAGAGATATAGTTTTTAATATCAAAATAATGCCTGGATTTAAAGAAAGCAATATCAAATTAAATTTCCCAGATGTAAATTTTTTTCGTTTAGCTGATTGTGAGGGCTACACAATATTATCGGGTAATCAAATAGAGCGATATTCAAAATAAAAAAATCCCCATCACTTTTGCTGATGGGGACTTCATCAAAAACCATTAACCATTAAACCTTATCCTATGAAAATTCTCATACGAAAGTAAATATTAATTTATTATTTTCCAAAAAAAATTAGAATTTTATTTTTTATTTTTTTTATTGTATCAGTTTTTTGTCAAAAGCCAACAATCACAGCTTACCGGTTTTTGGCTTTAGGTTAATAGTTAAAGTTTTCAAACAGATGAATAAATTGTTTGTGTTTGATATTTAAAATATTATATCTTAAAATATTATGTAATGCGTATGAAACCTATCAATGATAATTTTTGTGACAGGTTGTTTTGAGTTTATTATTTTTGACAATTGACATTAAATAATATTTGCATATATCGTCAAAAAGCAATGATAAGCTCCCAAATAAGAAGGCAAGAAGGGCTTTTAAGCCAAAAAACTTTTGAAAAATAGTAAAAATAAAGGCGCTTTTCAGACCTTATCAAAAGCATTTTTGTACCAAAATTCTGCTATTTATTAACCTTTCTTTCAGTGTAATTCTACCTAATGGAGGTAATATAAGCCTATATAAAAAGCCTAAAATCTTGATTTTTGACAACAAAGGAACTTTGCATCAGGGCTTTATTGTTCTTAATTAAAAGTCATCATCATCTTCAAAGTCATCGTCTGCATTTCCAAAGAGGTCATCAAATTCATTGTCGATTTTGAAGTCGTCTTCTTCATCAAACGATTTTTTTCTGCCGCCTGATTTCCCTCTCGATTTTGGAAGGTCAAATTCTTCAAAATCCTTATCCCAGTCTTCTTCTTCCTCTACTTTATCCCAATCATCTTCAATTTCTTCAGCGTCCTCTTCTTCCTCTTCCTTGCGTTTATTCTTTTGGGAAAGATGTTTACCTTTTTTAGTTAGAAGTTCATCTTCTTCAAAATCATCATCATCATCAAAATCGTTATCTTTTTTCGATTTTGATGATGTCTTTTTTACGTGATCTTCACCCTTTTGGTGCAGTTTTTCAGTATTACTTTTTGATTTATTCGATTTTGCCATGATCTAATAAATTAATTCGCTGTAAATTTTAATCGAAGTTTTTAATTCTCCAAATTTTTAAAAACATATTTTTTAATATTATATTTCAACCAGTTGTTCTCTTTCGGGGCCATTGGAAATATAACGAACATTCACACCCAGATATTGATTGATAAAGTTAATATAAGTTTTCATTTTATCGGGCAGGGCCTCATATTTTTTTATGCTTTGGGTTTCACAGTTCCATCCTTCAAATTTTTCCAAAACCGGTTGATAATTGACATCGTCTAACCGAAACGGCATTTGCTTAATTATATTGTCTTCCAACTGATATGCCGTGCATATTTGTAATGTTTCAAAATTGTCAAGCACATCTGCTTTAGTCATTACAATCTTTGTAATTCCGTTTATCATACAGGCATAGTTGAGTGCTACAAGGTCTATCCATCCGCATCTGCGGGGGCGGCCTGTAGTGGCGCCGTATTCTTTGCCAATATCGCGAAGTTTTTGGCCGTCTTCATTCTCAAGTTCGGTAGGGAAGGGGCCGCTACCCACTCTGGTACAATAAGCCTTGGTAATGCCTATTATTTCCTGAATATGTTGCGGTGCTATGCCTAAGCCACTGCACACGCCCGCAGTAATAGTATTGGAAGATGTTACAAAGGGGAAAGTGCCAAAGTCAATATCCAGCATACTTCCCTGAGCGCCTTCGGCTAATATTTTTTTGCCTTCCTTTATTTTTTGATTAATAAAGTATTCGCCGCTGACAATGGGTAAGGTTTTTAGAAATCCGACTGCTTCAAAAAACTCCTTTTCGTCTTGGGTAATATCATCAGTATAGTTAAAGGTTTTCAGCAGCACCTGATGTTTGGCTTTTAGTGCATTATAAGCATCGTGGAAATTGCTGCTCACAATATCACCTACCCTCAGTGCGTTTCTGCCTGTTTTATCCATATATGCAGGGCCTATTCCTTTCAGCGTGGACCCTATTTTTTCCTTTCCTTTTGCCGCTTCGGATGCTCTGTCTAATGAGCGGTGTGTGGGAATAATAATGTTTGCTTTTTCTGAAATATAAAGTCGGTCTTGTAAATTCACGCCAAAGGCGGCAACTCTGTCACATTCTTTTTTCAGCGTAATGGGGTCAAGTACCACGCCATTGCCTATAAGATTGACTTTCCCCTCATAAAAAATGCCGGAGGGTATCTGATGCAATACAATTTTTTGACCATCCTTATATAAAGTGTGGCCTGCATTAGGACCTCCCTGAAATCTTGCGATTACGTCATAATTTTTGGCAAAATAATCTACAATTTTGCCTTTCCCTTCATCTCCCCACTGCAAGCCTAAAATTACATCTACCATTTTTTGTTTATTTAATTTGGTTTTTTGATTGGGTGCAAAAATATGGCTACTTATCAGGATAATCAATAAAAGTTTATAACAATAAAATCACTATATTATAAGTTCATTTTCCTGGCAAAGATATTGTTTTGTCTTATGCGGGTATATCTTCCATATCATACCTGTCCACCGATTCTACTCCGTTGAGCGCTTTGAGCCGGTTTACTAAGTTGTCAAGCTCTTCTTTATCATGCACATATACTTTTATGTTGCCTTCAAATACGCCTTCATTGGCTTCGATGGTTAATGCTGAAATGTTGATTTTTAATTCAGAAGAAATCAAATTGGTTATTTTGCTCACTATACCTACGTCATCTATCCCTACCAATTTAATACCTGTGAGGAAAGAAATTTCCTTGTTTTTGGCCCATTTTGTTTTTACAATACGGTGTCCGTAGTTTGACATTAATCTGGCGGCATTGGGACAGTTGGTTCGGTGTATGGTAAGCCCTTTTCCTGTGGTAATAAACCCAAAAACGCTGTCGCCGGGTATGGGTTTGCAACAATTGGCAAGATGGTACATGATCTGATCGCTGCTTTCGCCAAAAATTATAAGTTCAGCATCCTTTTGTTTGGTAGGATGAAGGGCAGCGCCATGACTTTCAATCTTATTTTCGTTGACGACTTTTATGGGTTTTGGAAATTCAATCCTGTCGCCGATGACCTTAAATTCCTTTAATTCTTTGAGGTCAATGTTTTTTATGGCAATCTGATAAAACAGGTCAAGGTTCGAATTGAGCTTATAAAACTTAACGAGTTCATCGAGGTTTTCCTGCTGCATGGAGGCGCCTATTCCTTCCATTTTACGCTGCAGTGTATATTTTCCTTCGTCAGCTACTTTTCTTTTTTCTTCTTTTAGCGCCTCTTTTACTTTAGCCTTTGCTTTGGCGGTAACAACAAAGGCCAGCCAGTCTTCTGAGGGTGTTTGTTTATTACTGGTAAGAATTTCTATCTGATCACCGCTTTTAAGTTTATGGCTGATGGGTACCAGTTTATGGTTTACTTTGGCCCCAATGGTGCGAGAACCCACAGCGGTGTGGATAGAAAATGCAAAATCAAGGGCAGTAGCGCCCACTGGAAGCATTTTAATATCTCCCCGTGGGGTATATACATATATCTCTTCGGTAAGGAAGCTGGTTTTAAAATCCTGTAAAAAATTGACGCTGTCCGTATCCTGATGATAGAGCGCCTCTCTTATTTGCTGAAACCATTTATCAAAACGGTTTTCCACATTTGTTCCTTCTTTGTATTTCCAATGGGCAGCCAGACCCTTTTCGGCTAATTCGTTCATTCGCTTTGTACGAATTTGCACTTCTACCCATTTTCCTCTGGGCCCCATCACAGTAGTATGCAGCGCCTCATACCCGTTTGCCTTAGGCGTGCTTACCCAGTCGCGAAGCCTTTCTATTGAGGGCGTGTATTCATCGGTAATCAATGAATATACTTTCCAACATTCTTCCTTTTCTTTTTCGGGTGGCGAATCCAAAATAATTCTGATGGCAAAAAGGTCATACACCTCTTCGAAGGTTACTTCTTTTTTCTTCATCTTGTTCCAAATGGAGTGTATGTTTTTGGAACGCCCCTGAATTTCAAATTTGAAATTATTTTTTTCGAGTTTTTCCTTAATAGGTTTGATGAACTCATTGATGTATTTCGTGCGATCCCTTTTTGTTTCTGCCAGCCTCTTTGCTATTTCACGATAGGTATCCGGTTCCAGATACTTCATGGACAGGTCTTCCAATTCGGTTTTAATGGTATAAAGACCTAATCTGTGAGCAAGAGGTGCAAACACATAAACCGTTTCGGAAGAAATTTTCAACTGGTTTTCCCGCTTCATGCTTTCGAGGGTTCGCATGTTGTTGAGGCGATCAGCCAGTTTTATCAATATTACACGAGGGTCATCAGTGAGTGTTAATAGTATTTTTTTAAAATTTTCGGCCTGCTTGGAGGCATTTACGTCAATGACATTGGATATTTTGGTAAGCCCGTCAACAAGTTTTGAAATTTCGGGGCCAAAATCTCTTTCAATATCTTGTAAGGTAAGGTCAGTATCCTCTACCGTATCATGTAGCAGGGCCGCCACAGATGATGTAACCCCCAGACCAATTTCTTCTACACAGATTTTTGCAACCGCAATCGGATGGAGTATATATGGTTCTCCGCTTTTGCGACGCATGGTTTTATGCGCTTCTGCGGCTACCTCAAAAGCCTGACGCAAAATACTCTTATCGCCTGGCTTGATCTTATCCTTCAATGCCCGCAATAATGACCGGTATTCCCGTACAATGAGTTTTTTTTCCTGTTCTTCGTTTAAATGATATTTAGGCTTCTGTTCTACCGTTTTCATGTAACCCTCCTGAAATTGCCTTTTTTCAAAAATTAATTTTTAGAATTAAGAAATTATTTCTTTTTATAAACAAAAATTACAAACCTGATAACTATTTTGCTCCAAAGAGTGTAATTTGGTATATAGTGCCAAATTATGCTTTAAAAATACAAAATTCAAAGCAAGTATTTAATTTTAAATCGCAGTTGTCTGAAAAATTATAGGTTACGTTTATTAATCAGGAAATGAATGGTCATCAATATTTTAGATATCAGCCCGATTTTTAATAATTGCTCTGGTATGTGCTTTTGTACACTCACCATTTTGTTCAATGCATCAGGAATTTCTCCCACGTAACCCCATTTGCGAAAGTCATTGGTATTTCTGATTTTGAAATTTCTGATAAAACGCCACCAATAATCATAAATAAGAACATTTCTTAAGCTTTCGACACCTGTTTTTTTCAGAAAATAGAAATGTTCGGGTATTTCTATTTCAGCGATATTTTTGACCTTTGCTGTAACCTGAGTGTCACTGAAACCGATTTTTATCAATAATTGAGGAAGAAAATACGCTTTTTCGTTTTTCAAACGACGATAATAATAATCAATATCCACTAACCATTTCAGATGCGAATCATAAAAAATCGTTTGATCGTTCCTGTGTAGTGTAACACTTGGATGGCCTATAAAGTTTTTAGCCAACAATACAGAAGGTTCATTTTCCAGCAGATTTAGCCTGAACTTTTCAGGAAAAACCGCCTTTTCCTCATTGGTTGACTCATCTGCTTTTATAAATGCAGAAAAAATAAAGCTTTCAGGATGCTTCAGGGCTGCATCCGCAAATTGTTGCAATGATGTTGTATCCGAAAACCAATCGTCATCGTGCATCAACTTTATCCATTTTCCTTTTGCCTGCCGGATAGCTTCATTCCAGTTTTCGGGTGTGCCCAATGGTTTTGGATTCTTGAAATATCTTATCGGAAATTTATTTTCAAACTGTTTTAATAGTAATGATACTTCGTCTCCATCACTATCATCGCTTATAACAACTTCAAAATCAGTAAAAGACTGAATTTCAATTGATTGTAACAATCGTTTCAGATAATTAGTCCGGTTGTATGCGGGAATGCAGATAGAAATGAATGGATTGCTCAAAGTACTTTTTTGCAAAAGTAAATAAATGGAGTTTGCGGATGGCTTTTTGATACAAAACTTCGAATCGAAAAAAAGGCCAGAATTTTCTTAATTAGAGTTTGTCTATAAATGATAAATTATTGACAGTCAGTATATTGTGGCA
>ENA-UOUJ01000283-UOUJ01000283.1-activated-sludge-metagenome-genome-assembly--contig:-NODE-283-length-39808-cov-17.120871_pt1 | contig 39808 bp, 32 predicted proteins | sample MGYA00249839_ERZ747224 | MGnify/ENA primary metagenome ERZ747224 (study PRJEB28782, sample SAMN03220277) | activated sludge metagenome | biome: wastewater; feature: sewage sludge; material... | reverse complement strand
TCCGACCTTCTCACAAGCTCGAAGTAGGCAAGAGCGCCGCTCGGTTACCGCTTACCCCTGGATGCCGCCTTCCTGGCCAACCCGAAGCGATTCAAGGGGCGTCGCCCCGAACCCCCAGCGCTGCCGACCGCAGCCTGGATCAACCCACCCGCAACGGAGAAAAACGACGACTTGAACACCCTGGCTTCCACAGTAAATTCATGAAGCATGGTGACGCAAAGTCATTGACACGTTCCGCGACCTCTGCAACAACCATCACTCCCGTCGCTCAGGCCAGCCCTTCGGCATTCGATGGTGCAGAAGTCCGAATACCGGACGGTAGTAAAGCGCATCCATGACCTGCCGCTGCCACTTCTCCACACGGGCCCTGAGGCTCCGGGACCGCCCCGATGCTGTTTCCACCCGACGCCGGTCGTCCTCCAGTTGCGAAGGTGCCGTGTCCAGATAGCCGATGCAGAACGGATCCAGACCGCACAGTTCGATGCGGCCTAGACGCCGATATGCCACCCAGTCGTCGGCCGATAGCCATGCCGGCGAATTGACCTTCCGCATCGCATCCGCAGCGGCGCGATTGACCAGATAACCATAGCCTTCCCAAGCCCGTCTGACCTCGACCCGCCGATAGCCTGCTGCAAAAGGTACCCCGCCGCGGGCAAGGAAAGCCCGGATCGGCGTCATCAGCAGCAGCCGCGGCTGCGGGGACTCCAGCCAGGCACGGGTCTCTGCGCTGACGAGCAGATCCGCCACATCCGCCAGCAGGACCGCATCGTCCTCCAGAATCAGGCCGAACTGGTGCCCGCTGCCGAGCAGTTGCTCGTACGCGCGCACATGGCTCATCGCGCACCCCAGTTCACCGGGCGTCAGCGCTCGCCCGTAGCGCCCCACGGAACGTGGATCATCCGCCACCGACGCGCGCTCGGTCGCGGAAAGCGTGCTACCCCGCACCGCCTCGACGAAGGTCGCATCGAGACCCAGTGCGGCCAAGTGGCCGGACACCCGCTGCCGACGCTCGACCGCCTCGGCCAGGTTGATGACGAAGATGCAGAAACTCAAACGTGGCCTCCTCTTGAGGAGCTCAGCTCACAACCTTTCGCTCCCACCCTGCCACCCCCAATATCCACGACGCCCATATCTACCCCACACGAACTGCGCCGCCCGCACCACCCGACACCGCGTCGCGCACACCAGCGTGGAGTCCGGAGTTTAAACCGGGTCGGTCACGATTACGGTCCTTTCGGGGTCACCAGCGCATCAGGCACTAAGGCCCTCCGGCCCGTACACTCCCCCACTCCGAATTGAAGCCCATCAGCACGCCCCCAACATCCGGGCTAAAACCTCCAACCACAGAAAACAATTACGCTTGCCCAGTTCATAAAAGCCGCAGTCAAGTGAGATAATCCGAGCTTTACCGCAAGCCTCAAACGCCATGCAGAACACTCAGCCGCGCACTCAGCCCTACGTTAACGACGAGACCACCCTGGCTGAACTTTGGCAGATCCTCGCTAGACGCAAGGCGTTCATCCTGGCCAGTTTCCTCCTGTGTCTGGCAGGGGGCGCTGCGTTCGCGTTCCTCAAGGCGCCCGTCTACGAGGCGAGCGTCAAACTCAGAATCGGCCAAGTCAAGGGTGACGGCGCCGCACCGCCGGTGATCCTCGAAAGCGCAGATGAGCTCACGTCCCGCATCCTCGCTGAATACGGTGAAGACGTCGCAACGGGCATCAAGCGCGAGCGCCCCTTCATCATCGAGGCGAGTGTGCAGAAAGGCGTTACGACCACCATCCAGCTCACCGCCGAGGGTGACACCCCCCAGGAGGCTGTGCGTCTGCTCGACGACGTGACCAAGGGCGTCCATAAGGTTCACGCGGTAATTTTTGAAGACAATCTCAAGCCCATAGCTGAGCGGCTGAAGAGCCTGGACGAGCAACGTACCGCACTGCAGCAACAATACTCGGACCTCACTCAACTCGCCGAGCAGCTTAAGGAGCGGGACAACGTCCAGGCCTCACTGCTCATGATCGAACGCAGCCCGATCGCCAACTCGCTCGACCAGCAAGCAACCACGCGACTGCGTCTATCCCAGCAGATAACCCCGCCTGCGACACGCCCAACCGAACTGATCGGCGAGATCACACCGCCGGCCAAGCCCTCGAGCCCAAAAAAGGCGCTGGTGATTGCACTCGCTGCGGTGCTAGGCATGATGAGTGGCGTAATGCTCGCATTCATCGCCGAATTCATATCCAAGGCCAAGGCCAACGCACCCGTCACGAAGGTTTCGCCGCCGCAAGCATGATCATTATCACCACCTCCCCAGTTGTGAGTATCGCTTCGTTGCACGCGAAGCCGCGCACCAACACGATCAGCGCGGCTATGAGCAAACCTGTACTCCACAGCACCATTGCGGGGCCCGCCGGCACCACGCACACCTAACCGCCTCGAGCGCCGCCACCGTTCTGCATTGTCAAATGCATCGACTACGTAGACGCCTCGAAAAATGCTTGGACTGAAATAATACCGAGCCACGGACCCCCAAGCCAATAGCTGAACCGAGCGACACTGACCCGTAACCGACCCGCTCTGTTCGCGCCAACGTTAAAGCCATATCATATTTATTGTACTTCACATCACCGTAGCCGATCGCACATCAGAAGAAAACTCCAAGAAATCAAGCGAGCACAGAAGAGCCACTAAACCCCAGGGCTTCCGCACTCGGGTGTCATCAGACCGGCGTTCGCTAAGTTGCTGATATTCAAGACGCCTGTTCCTGAACCCAGAACGGGAAAGAGTCATGAACGAGACCAAATTTGCTGACTCCGGCGAAGAGGAGTCTTTGGGACGCTTTGCTCAATACATTGATTACCCGAAGGAAATGCCCTTCCCTAATATGCGTTTCGAGTGCGGAGGCCCTGCACTAAACCCCACCAAGCTCTACGCCTCTTAACGCTTTTCACGAACACGCTCTCTTTAACTGAGATCCAGCCTAGGCAGCAGTATGAAATCTATTTCATAGCCAGCACTGCCCCCAACTCACCCAAACACCTAGGACGATCCTTGTCAGCTCTTCGATCCGCTACTCATTTCGCGACATCCACAGGCATCAAAGTACTTTCCGGATTAGTGGCGATCAAGCTGATCGCTTCCGAAGTAGGGCCGGAAGGGTTTGGCTTGCTGGGCCAATTGATGACGGTAGTCGCGATCACGACTATGCTAGCGGGCGGGGGAATCACAAATGGTGTGATCAAGTCTTTAGCGAATGCATCGACCGATACAGCCGAAGGCAAGGAGTGGCTCTCAACCGCATTCACGCTCAGCACAAAAGTTTCATTAGCTATCGCCATAGCATGCATTACCCTGGCACACCCCCTCGCCAGCTCACTTCTAAAGGGCAACGCATTTTATCTATTTTTCATTCTCGCGGCAGCTCAAGCGATCGTCGCCTATGGCAACCTGATTCTAGCCGAGGCCAGCAGCAGGGGCGACAGTGCTTTTTACGCGAAGACTCACATCATTGGAACCCTTTCAGCGACATGCGCCCTCGTATTTCTCATCAAAGCCTTCGGCTTTGAAGGTGCGGCTGCCGGCTTGATTCTCATGCCCGCCCTACCAGGACTTATCGCCCTTTATCACTCACTTCGCAAGCGACCCGATCTGATCGGGTCATTCTACTGGAATCCGAATCGCCAACGAAGTCGGCACCTTCTTTCGTTCTCCACGGCAACCGTCATCGGCGCTCTATCTGTTCCTCTAGCCCATTTGGTGATTAGAGAATACCACTCCTCCCAATTCGGCTGGAATACTGTCGGACACTGGCAAGGTATAGCCAAGATTTCCGATGTGTATATGCAATTTGTCGGAGTCGTCCTGATCAACTATGCCATACCCCGTTTCGCTGCCGCGCCGACCATAGACCGAGCACTCGCGGAACTCGGAAAAACCATGAGTTTGCTGCTTAGTCTCATGACAGTCGGCCTCGCATTACTCTACACACTGCGTAACTGGGCTATACCACTAGTTTTTTCCGAATCTTTTCTTCCCATGTCTGACCTCCTCCCGGCCCAGCTTGCGGGGGACATATTAAGAACCGCAGCCGCATCGATTTCCTTCTTCTTCATGGCAAGAGGCTACCTGACCCTTTCAATAGGCTACGAGTTCCTCCAAGGTCCGGTATTGATTGCAGTTTTCTTTTTACTACAGGACGCCGCCGGAATCTACGCACCTGTATATGCGCACTTAGTCAGCAACTTACTCTTGACGGCAACGATGGCTGCAACATTAAAGATCTGGACCTGGAGTAGGCCACAGTGAAAATTCTGCTACTTTGCACCAAATATTCGCTCACAGAAAACGACCCATGGCTCACCAATGAATTGGCCGACGCTCTTCAATTTTCCGGCCACACCGTGACAGTCGTCTATCTCGACTGGAACAAAATCGCGAACACTCCAGGAGATGAGCTTACAACAAGCACCGGTGTACGCGTACTCGCGATCCCCCCGATTGTCACAAACACGCGACTCCCCCTCCTGAACAATCTCCTGAAATGGACGCTTTCATCAGCTCGGGCTTACCGCGCGCTGCGCAAGGTCCTACGAGAAGAGGAATTCGATCTTTTGATCTGCTTCTCGCCGGCAGTGACGATGGCCTTACCCATTTTATTGATGACCAACAGGGCAAAGACAAGATCCTTCCTGATCCAATGGGACTTTTTCCCTTTTCATCACCGACAGATCGGCCTCATGTCTTCGCCGATTATATTTCATCTAGCACGGCTCGCAGAAGAGAAGCTATTGCGCCGTTTTGACGCAATCGGCTGCATGTCGCAGAAAAATATCGAATACCTCCGCTCGCACTACGACATCAAACCCGAACAGAATCTGTGCGTGCTACCGATCTGGGCAAAAGAGACAAAACTCGACGACATTGATGTCAACACAACCCGCAAAAAATATGAACTTCCGACCGGCAATCCTATAGTGGTCTTTGGTGGACAACTTGCACCAGGGCGCGGGGTTGAGGATCTTCTACAGATGGCGGCCTTAGCGGAGCACGCCGATTCGAGCCTAATATTCCTTGTTATAGGTAGCGGCCCGCAGGAAACGCTTGTAAATTCATACATCCAAAAAGATCACCACAATCTCCGCTGGATCCCATGGATTCCGCGATCCAACTACCTGGATCTCATCAGAGCATGCAATCTCGCCCTCGTGTGCACGGTCCGAGATGTGGACGTCCCTACTTTCCCGTCGAAAACGCTAGATTACTTGCGAGCGGGGCTGCCGATTGTTGCTTCCGTCGAGGAGTCCACGGACTACGGGCAATATCTCGTTTCCAACTGCATCGGCGTCAGCGTCACAGCAGGAGCGCCGGATCAGTTACTTGAAACAACTCAAGCTCTTCTTCGCGACGAGGCGAGGCTGCGGCTAATGAAAGAAAATGGGCCGGAAATTTTCAAAGAGCATTTTGAAGTCGAGCATGTAGTTCGACAATTAATTTCGAATGCGATGCCACCCGAAAAGACTGAACCCCCAAATGGAAAACCCATTTAAAATCTTCCGCCTTTTACCAATTTATCTCGCCATCTCGTACTTGGCAACGACGATTGCCCTTTTTTTTTGGGGACCTTTCGACTGGCCGATACGTAACACAGCGACGCTCGGGCTATTTCTTGGCGCTTCTTTGGTTAGCATGGCGGTCGGATTTGATCTTGGGTCGCGCCTACCTGCGACGGGAGGCCAATTCCGCGCGTGGCGCCTCTGCTCTCGAGTGGGTGCGCTCGCAAGTATTGCCCTGCTTTTTCCTTCAACATGGGCATACACCGGAAAATGGCCGTGGGAAGTCGGAAGCGTCCTTTCGAATCAGGGAATTGCATACAGCGAAATGCTTTCCGCATTGGAGGCTAACGAATCCGGAATACGCGCGCATGTCGCAATCGTCCGGACAGTTTTCGCACCTTTCGTTTTCTGCGTTATCCCATTTTCTATCCTCCATTGGAAAGACTTGCGGCGCTCTGACGCAGTCCTTCTTTTGCTTCATGTCCTGTCCATACTCATCTTCTCTCTCATGCGCGGCACCGATCGTGAAACCGTCGATCTACTCGTAATCATTGGCGGCTCTCTGTTCATACTAATTGCACGATGGACGCTCTCGAATCAACGATTTCCGTTCTATCCTCGCCGTGTCACAGCCTTTCTTCTCACTGCTCTCGTTGTCTTGGCAGCCTCATTTGCTCTCTTCCTCGATCGAAAGGAATCCCGGATGGGCGGCGACGAAGCATTCTGTGTCGGCGAGCGACTCGTTTGCTCTACTCGCCATGCCAATCAGTCGGCTGCAATGACAAAGCTCAGCTTTGGCACAGAAATGCTGACGGCGTACATGTCCCAAGGCTACTACGGACTGTCGCTTGCGCTTCAAGAAGATTTTTCCTGGACCTATGGTTTCGGGCACTCTGCGTTCCTCATGGGCAGCGTTGGTACGCTTGTCGACGAGTCGCTGAACGATCGAAGTTATCTGGCGAAAATCAATGCGGCCGGATGGGATACCAAAGCACAATGGTCGACGGTGTTCCCCTGGCTCGCAAGCGATCTCGGCTTCCCGTTAGTACCTTTTGCGATGGCCTTTCTTTCACTACTGTGGGGCGCCTCATGGAGAAGTTCAGTCGTCAGAGAAGACGATACGGGCGCCCTAATGTTTCTGCTCTCCTGCATTGCAGTACTATATATCCCCGCAAACAATCAGATATCACAGACTCTCGACTCTTATTTTTCGGCGATTTTCTGGCTCTTTCTCTGGATGACTGCTCAGCGCTTCGGCACGGAAGACCGACCGACCGCAAATACCCGTTGAACCAGCGTGACTTTGGAATTATTTCCTTTTTTAGAGAATCACTGAAAAACTTTCCGATCTTTGGAGCGCACTGAAAATGACCGATCACTGGACTCTGTGTCCGCCAGGGCCTCCGCACTCGGAGTGCATTTTCCCTGATCGCATAGCCACCTGGAAATAGTCGTTCACATTCAACACCTTATGAATTCATCTTGTGGACCCTTCGAAAATCACGTCTACTCTCGTCTTTTGGGCGAAGAGCGTGAGTGCGACGCAAAGGGGTTCCCTGATGAGCTATCTGGACGAAATCGATGATCCTCGCAAGCCGAGCAACGGCACCTTGCACGACTTCCGGGAGATCCTGGTGATCCTGATCGCCGCCGTGCTCTCGGACTGCGACACGGTCGAGGACATCACCTTCTGGGCGCGCACCAAGGAGGCGTGGTTGCGCCGCTTCCTCGTGCTCAAGAACGGCATCCCGTCCGAGGAGACCTTCCTGCGGATCCTGCGCGCGCTCGATCCGAAGCAGTTCGAGAACATGTTCCGGCGCTGGGTGGGCGGCGTGGTCGGTGCGCTCAGCGACGATGCGGGCCTGGCCGGCACGATCGCGATCGACGGCAAGACCGTGCGCGGCTCGAGCACCGGCGGCGAGAGCGCGATCCACATGGTCAGCGCCTTCGCCACCGAGCTGGGACTGGTGCTCGGCCAGGAGAAGGTCGCCGCCAAGAGCAACGAGATCACCGCGATTCCGGAGCTGCTCGAGGCGCTGTCGATCAAGGGACTGCTGGTCACGATCGACGCGATGGGCTGCCAGAAAAGCATTGCCAAACAGATCGTTGCGAAGAAGGGTGACTACCTGCTGATGGTCAAGGGCAACCAGCCCAAGCTGCTCGAAGCGATCGAGACCGCCTTCATCGACCAGCACGGCGTCGAGTCGGTCGACCGCAGCGCGCTGGTCGAGCGCGGCCACGGACGCACCGTCGGGCAGATCGCTTCGGTGCTGTCGGCCAAGGGCATCGTCGATCCGGGCGACTGGCCCAAATGTGTGACGATCGGGCGCATCGACTCCATGCGGGTGGTCGGCGACAAGGAATCCGATCTGGAGCGGCGCTACTACATCAGCTCGCGCGCCCTCACCGCCGAGCAATTGGCTGCCACGGTGCGAGCGCATTGGGGCGTCGAGAACCGGCTTCACTGGATCCTCGACGTCAGCTTCAGCGAGGACGCCAGCACGGTCGCCAAGGACAATGCGCCGCAGAACCTGTCGATGCTGCGCAAGATCGCGCTCAACATCATCCGCGCTGACAAGACCGACACGCGCAAGAGCAGCCTTCGGCTCAAGCGCAAGGGGGCAGCGTGGGATGACGGGGTGCGGGAGCGCATGCTGGGGATCAGATCAATATGCTAGGCGAGTGCGGAGGCGCTGGGTTATCGCCCGGTGCACCTTTATGCCGTCCGCCCTTGCTGAAGCTACACTGCGTCAAGATGGGCTTTGCTGCGTCAAGCTCCTAGTGAAAGAGTGATGCTCCGATAAAGGACTTTAGGACTTCGGACAGGGATTAAAGTGCACCGGCGCCCTATGACGAAAAGATTGTCAGCTTTCCTCTTTAAACGTAATAAGAGCTTAGCTCTGGTTCTGAGAGATACATGCGATGAAAGGAACACTCCTCATAAGTGGTGGAACGGGATCATTCGGGAACGCGGTACTGAAGAGAATGATCGACACAGATATCGATGAAATCCGCATCTTCAGCCGTGACGAGAAGAAGCAGGACGACATGCGCAAGCGCTACGACAGCGCCAAGCTCAAGTTCTACATCGGCGACGTGCGCGACCAGCGCAGCGTGGAACAGGCCATGCGCGGGGTGGATTTCGTCTTCCACGCCGCGGCGCTCAAGCAGGTGCCCTCGTGCGAGTTCCACCCGATGCAGGCGGTGCGCACCAACGTGCTGGGCACCGAGAACGTGCTCGAGGCGGCGATTGCCGCGGGGGTCAAGCGGGTGGTGGTGCTGAGCACCGACAAGGCGGTGTACCCGATCAACGCCATGGGCATCTCCAAGGCGATGATGGAGAAGGTGATGGTGGCCACCAGCCGCAACCTGGAAGGCACCGGCACGGTGATCTGCGGCACGCGCTACGGCAACGTGATGGCCTCGCGCGGCTCGGTGATTCCGCTGTTCGTCGAGCAGGTGCTGGCGGGCAAGCCGATCACCATCACCGACCCGAGCATGACGCGCTTCATGATGACGCTGGCCGATGCCGTGGACCTGGTGCTGTACGCCTTCGAGCACGGCAACAACGGCGACATCTTCGTGCAGAAGGCGCCGGCCGCGACCATCGAGACGCTGGCGCGCGCGGTGACCGGACTGATGGGCAGGCCCGAGCACGCGGTGAACATCATCGGCACCCGCCACGGCGAAAAGCTCTACGAGGCGCTGCTGAGCCGTGAGGAGATGGCCTGCGCCGAGGACATGGGCGACTACTTCCGCGTGCCGGCGGACGGGCGCGACCTCAACTACGGCAAGTTCGTGGACCAGGGCGAGGCGAAGCTGACGCAGACCACGCACGGCGAGGACTACAACTCGCACAACACCACGCGGCTGGATGTGGACGGCATGACGCAGCTGCTGCTCAAGCTCGAAGGCATGCAGCGCATTGCGCGCGGCGAGACGACGAACGTCGAGGAGTGCTGAGGCGATGAAGGTCCTGATCACCGGCGCCGGCGGCTTCGTCGGCAAGAACCTGCAGCAGCACCTGGCCGAGCGCAAGGACGTGGAGGTGGTGTGCTTCACCCGCGCGAACACCGTGGCCGAGCTGCCGCGCCTGCTCGAAGGGGTGGCGTTCGTCTTCCACCTGGCCGGGGTGAACCGGCCGCAGGACCCGCAGGAGTTCGTCACCGGCAACGCCGACCTGACCGCCGCGCTGGTGCAGGCGGTGGAAGGCGAGATGCGCGCAAGCGGGCGCAAGATCGCCATCGTGTGCAGCTCGTCCACCCAGGCGGCCCGCGACAACCCTTACGGCGCCAGCAAACGCGCGGCCGAGGATGTGCTGCGCGCCTTTGCGGCGCGCACCGGCGCGGCAGCGCACGTCTTCCGCCTGCCCAACGTGTTCGGCAAGTGGTGCCGGCCGAACTACAACTCGGCCGTCGCCACCTTCTGCCACAACATCGCGCGCGGCCTGGCGATCCAGATCAACGACCCGGCCGCGCCGGTGACGCTGGTGTATGTGGATGACGTGGTCGAGCGCTTCATCCAGTTGATGGACGGCGCCGATGCGGCGGTGGACGCCGAAGGCTTTGCCACCGTGACGCCGCAGTACACCACCACGGTGGGCGAGATCGCGGGGCTGATCGAGACCTTCCGCGCCAGCCGCGACACGCTGGTGACCGAGCGCGTGGGCACGGGCTTCGTGCGTGCGCTGTACTCCACCTACGTGAGCTACCTGCCGCCCGAGCTCTTCGCCTACCCCGTGCCGATGCACGGCGACGCTCGCGGGGTGTTCGTGGAGATGCTGAAGACACCCGACTGCGGACAGTTCTCCTTCTTCACCGCGCACCCGGGCATCACCCGCGGCGGGCATTACCACCACACCAAGACCGAGAAGTTCCTGGTGATCAAGGGCGAGGCTCGCTTCAAGTTCCGCCAGATGCAGACGGGCGAGGAGCACGAGCTGGTGACGAGCGGCAGCAAGGCCGAGATCGTGGAGACGGTGCCGGGCTGGACGCACGACATCACCAACATCGGCAGCGACGAGATGGTGGTGATGCTGTGGGCGAACGAGGTGTTCGACCGGGCGAAGCCGGATACGTACGCGTGTGCGTTGTGAGCGGGTTCGCGCCTTGCGGCGCTCCTACACGGACCATCGCGCGCTTCGCCGCCATGTCCCGCACGCGACACCCCAGTAGGAGCGCCGCAAGGCGCGAACGGCTACATGGGATGCGCCCCTCTGTAGGAGCGCCGCAAGGCGCGAAGGGCGTCGCCGATGTACGCCTTCCCGCTGTAGGGATCTAACATGGAGAGCGTCCGCATGGGCGGGCTCGACTCGAGGAGGCTGAATATGCCAACCACCACCGAACGATTGCTGGAGACCGCACAGGCACTGCCTGAGCCCTTGCTCGCCGAGGTGCTCGACTTCGCGGAGTTCCTGCGTGCCAGGCATGCGAAGGCGGCATCGGCCTCAGGCAGTCGTGATCTGCTGGAGTTGTGCGGCGGCCTGGAGGGCTCAGAGACGTTCCAGGAATCTCCCGAAGTGATCCAGCGACGGTTGCGCGATGAGTGGCATTAAGTACCTGCTCGATATGAACTTCATCCTGGGAATTCTCAAGCGCACCCCGGAGGTGCTGGATCTGCTAAGCGCCAAGCGCTTGACGTCGGCCTGCAAGCCACGATCACGGCAATCCGCCCTTCAATTTAACGCTGCCCGCCCTGTCGGACCAGGTTCGCGCCTTGCGGCGCTCCTACACGATAACGAGCGATTGGATTCATGAAAAAACTCAAAGTCATGTCCGTGGTCGGCACCCGACCCGAGATCATCCGCCTGTCGCGCGTGCTGGCCGCGCTCGACGCGCATTGCGAGCACGTGCTGGTGCATACCGGCCAGAACTACGACTACGAGCTCAACCAGGTCTTCTTCGACGACCTGGGCGTGCGCAAGCCGGATTACTTCCTCAACAGCGCCGAGGGCAGCACCGGGGCGGCGCACACCATCGGCAACCTGATCATCGCGGTCGACCGCGTGCTGGGCGAGGTGCAGCCGGAGGCCATGCTGGTGCTGGGCGACACCAATAGTTGCCTGTCGGTGATCCCGGCCAAGCGGCGCAAGATCCCGATCTTCCACATGGAGGCGGGCAACCGCTGCTTCGACCAGCGCGTGCCGGAAGAGACCAACCGCCGCATCGTCGACCACACGGCCGACATCAACCTCACCTACAGCACCATCGCGCGCGACTACCTGCTGCGCGAGGGCTTGCCGCCCGACCAGGTGATCAAGACCGGCAGCCCGATGTTCGAGGTGCTCACGCACTACCGCCCGCGCATCGAGGCTTCCGACGTGCTGCAGCGCTTGTCCCTGGAGGTCGGGCGCTACTTCGTGGTGAGTGCGCACCGGGAAGAGAACATCGAATCCGAGAAGTCCTTCACCAAGCTGGTGGCGGTGCTCAACGCGGTGGCGGAAGACCACGGCCTGCCGGTGATCGTGTCGACCCATCCGCGCACGCAGAAGCGGGTGGATGCGACCGGGGCGAAGTTCCACCCGATGGTGCGACTGCTGAAGCCGCTGGGCTTCCACGACTACGTGAAGCTGCAGCTTTCGGCCAAGGCCGTGCTGTCGGACAGCGGCACGATCAACGAGGAATCGTCGATCCTCAACTTCCCGGCGCTGAACCTGCGCGAGGCGCACGAGCGCCCGGAGGGGATGGAAGAGGCAGCGGTGATGATGGTGGGGCTGGAGGTGGAGCGCGTGCGCCAGGGGTTGTCGATCCTCGCGTCGCAGCTGCGTGGCGAGGAGCGCAGCCTGCGCCAGGTGGGCGACTACAGCATGCCGAACGTGTCGGACAAGGTGGTGCGCATCGTCCACAGCTATACGGACTACGTGAAGCGGGCGGTGTGGAAGCAGTATTGATGACGATGGGTAACCGTATCCTGCTCCTGACCCAATGGTTCGACCCGGAGCCGACCTTCAAGGGGCTTGTTTTTGCTCGCGAACTCGTCAGGCAGGGCTTTGAGGTCGAGGTCATTACGGGATTTCCGAATTACCCCGGCGGACAGATTTATCCGGGTTATCGCGTCAAGCTAATCCAGAAGGAGGTGATCGATGGCGTGAGCGTGACCCGGGTGCCGTTGTATCCGAGTCACGACAAGGGGGCGAAGGGTCGCATCCTGAATTACGCAAGCTTTGCGGCAAGTAGCCTTATCTACGGCCTGTTTTTCGCGAAGAGGGCAGACGTGATGTACGCCTATCATCCTCCGCTTACAGTAGGGGTAACCGCTGCACTATTGAGGCTGTTTCGGCGTGTTCCGGTCGTCTACGACATTCAGGACATGTGGCCGGATACGCTACGGGCGACAGGGATGTTTTCAAGCGAGCGGGCGTTGAAGGTTGTCAGCGCGGCATGTAACTGGGTTTATAAGCGCGTCGATCACATCGTGGTGCTGTCGCCCGGTTTCAGAAGGCTGTTGATCGAGCGTGGCGTGCCTGCTGCAAAAATCGATGTGATCTACAACTGGTGCGCCGAGGACTCGATCTCGGACCGCGGCGGCGACTTGCCAGGCGGGTTCCCGACGGAGGGGTTTCGGGTGCTGTTCGCCGGGAACATGGGGAAGGCGCAGGCGCTGCCCGCTGTGCTGGAGGCGGCGGAGATTCTGTCGCGGGAAGCACCGACTGCGAGATTTGTGTTTCTCGGTAGCGGGGTCGAGGTCGATCGTCTGAAGGACATGGCGGAAGGCAAGAGGCTGGCAAACGTGTGTTTCCTGCCGGCTGTCCCGATGAACGAGGTCGGCAACTATCTCGGCGCAGCGGATGCCTTGCTCGTCCACCTTAAAAAGGATCCGCTTTTTCGCATCACCATTCCGTCAAAAACTCAAGCTTACATGGCTGCAGGTAAGCCGATCATCATGGGGGTGGATGGTGATGCGGCAAATCTGGTCCGTGAAGGGAAGTGCGGTTATGTGGCCGAGTCTGAGAATCCTCGCTCGATAGCGGATGCGGTATCGGAGCTGATGCGTCTTTCGGTCGAGCAGCGTGAAGAGATGGCCAATCGAAGCAGGTTTTTTTATATGGAACACCTTTCCCTGAGAGCAGGGGTTGCGGCCTTTGGCGATATTTTCAAGAAGATCGGCAAGGGACGCGGCTCTTGATAAGCGATGTAATGAAAGATCGTTTTTGGATGTCTTTGGGATTTTCTGATGCTCAAGAGGCTGTTTGATTTCTTAATGGCACTTATCGGGCTGCTCGTTCTTTCGCCCGTGCTTGCGATCCTCGCCTGGCAGATCCGCAAGCAGCTCGGCTCCCCCGTCCTCTTCCGCCAGACCCGCCCCGGCCTGCACGGCAAGCCCTTCCAGATGGTCAAGTTCCGCACCATGCGCGACGCCATCGGCCCGGACGGCCAGCCGCTGCCCGATTCCGAGCGCATGACGCCCTTCGGCAGCTTTCTGCGTTCGGCCAGCCTGGACGAGCTGCCCGAGCTGTGGAACGTGCTCAAGGGCGACATGAGCCTGGTCGGGCCGCGACCGCTGCTGATGGAGTACCTGCCGCTGTATTCGCCCACGCAGGCGCGCCGCCACGAGGCGCGCCCGGGTGTTACCGGCTGGGCGCAGATCAACGGGCGTAACGCCCTGAGTTGGGAAGAGAAGTTCCGCCTGGACGTGTGGTACGTGGACAACCAGTCGTTCTGGCTGGACCTGAAGATCCTGGCGCTGACGGTGAAGAAGGTGTTCGTGCGCGAGGGGATCAGCGCGGCGGGGGAGGCGACGATGACGCGGTTTACCGGGTCGGCACCGGAGGACAAGTGATGAAGGGCGATCTCTATTGTGTATATGGCGCGAGTGGTTTCGGGCGTGAGGTGATGCCTCTGGCGCGTGAGGAACTCGAGAGCGTGGGCGTTCCGCTCGACCGGCTGGTGTTCGTGGATGACGCGGCGCAGCCGGGTCAGGAGATGAATGGGCACCGCGTGCTGACTTGGGCGGCCTTTCTTGCCGAGCCCGCGGACTCTCGCTTCGCGGCGCTTGCGATCGCAAACAGCGCAGTGCGCGAGAAGCTGGCGGCGCGGCTGGAGGCGGACGGCGGAACGCCATGGTCGCTTGCTGCTTCGAACGTGGTGGTGATGGACGAGGTGGAGTTGGGCGAGGGCGTGCTGCTGAGCTCCTTCGTGACCCTGACCTCGAACATCCGGATCGGACGGCAGTTCCACGCCAACATCTATAGCTATGTCGCGCACGATTGCGTGATCGGCGATTTCGTGACCTTTGCACCGGCCGTGAAGTGCAACGGCAACGTGGTGATCGAGGACCACGCCTACATCGGCACCGGCGCCGTGATCAAGCAGGGCAAGCCCGGCCAGCCCCTGGTGATCGGCCGCGGCGCGGTGGTGGGCATGGGCGCCGTGGTGACGAAGAACGTGCCCCCCGGCGCGACGGTCGTCGGCAACCCCGCACGGGTGATGGAAAAGACCGGTTGAGGCACATGTAGGAGCGGCGCAAGCCGCGAATGGGCGGTTGTGCCGGCGCCGGCGGTCGGTGGGTGGTGCGACGCCGTGTTCGCGCCTTGCGGCGCTCTTACAGGGGAACATTTTTGCCGTGGGTGCGTGCGACATGTTTGTCGCACGGCGGTGCGGCGTGGATATTTTTGAGAACGGGCGATTTTCGATGTTGAACACTCCTTTTAGCCCCTGGCCTTCCTTCACCACCGAAGAGGCCGACGCGGTGCGCGACGTGCTGCTGTCGAACAAGGTGAATTACTGGACCGGCACCGAGTGCCGCGAGTTCGAGAAGGAATACGCTGCCTGGGCGGGCACGCGCTACGCCGTGGCGCTGGCCAACGGGACGCTGGCGCTGGACGTGGCGCTGCACGCGCTGGGCATCGGCCCGGGTGACGAGGTGGTGGTGACGCCGCGCACCTTCATCGCGAGCGTGTCGTCGATCGTCAATGCCGGAGCGACGCCGGTTTTCGCCGACGTTGACCGGGATTCACAGAACATCACTGCCACGACGATTCGGTCGGTATTGAGCCCTCGCACCCGGGCGGTGATCTGCGTGCACCTCGCCGGCTGGCCGTGCGACATGGATCCGATCATGGCGCTGGCCGAGGAAAAGGACCTGTTCGTGATCGAGGACTGTGCACAGGCACATGGAGCCCATTACAAGGGCCGTTCGGTCGGCTCGATCGGCCATGTCGGCGCGTGGTCGTTCTGCCAGGACAAGATCATGACCACCGGCGGCGAGGGCGGCATGGTGACGACCAATGACCACGAACTGTGGTCGCGGATGTGGTCGTTCAAGGACCATGGCAAGAGCTGGCAGGCGGTCTACGAGCGCCAGCACCCGCCGGGTTTCCGCTGGCTTCACGAGAGCTTCGGCACCAACTGGCGGATGATGGAGATGCAGGCGGTGATCGGGCGCATCCAGTTGAAGCGCATGCCGGCCTGGCACAAGGCGCGTGTTCACAATGCCGACACGATCTGGCGCGCCGCACGCGAACTGCCTGGACTGCGTGTGCCAGAAGTGCCGGAAGGCATCGATCACGCTGCCTACAAATGCTATGTATTCGTCGAACTAAAGGCCTTGAAGCCGGACTGGAGCCGCGATCGCATCCTCAACGAGATCAATGCGCTGTCGGTGCCCTGCTACCCGGGCTCCTGTTCGGAGGCGTATCTGGAGAAAGCCTTCGACGACACCGGCTGGCGACCGCAGGAACGGCCGCCGGTAGCGCGCGAACTCGGCGACACCAGCCTGATGTTCCTGGTGCACCCTGGGCTGACGGCCAACGAGATCGAGCAGGCTTGCGCAGCCTTGACCCAGGTGATGCAACAGGCTGCGGCGTGACGGTGCAGCGATGAATCAGTCAATCCGCTCGGTCCTCGTATTCCTTTTCGACCTACTTGCGGTGCTGATCGCATGGGTCGGCGGAATGTGGATCCGCTTCAACCTCGAACTGCCCGGCCACTATGCGCAGAAGCTGTGGCTGGGCCTGGGCGTACTGCTGGTGATCCACGCCCTCGCCTGCCGCGGGGCTGGCCTCTACCGAGGCATGTGGATCTTCGCCAGCCTGCCTGACCTCAAACGCGTGCTCCGCGCGGTCGGCCTCTCTGCCCTGGCGCTGGTGGCGCTGCTCGCGCTCGATCGCATGCCTGGTCCGGTGATTCCTCGCTCTATGCTCGTGCTCTATCCGATCCTGCTGCTGATGGTGATGGGCGGCGGACGTGCGGCATGGCGGATGTGGAAGGAGCACCGCATCTACGGCAGTTTGCGCGCGGAAGGCAAGCCAGTCGTCGTGGTCGGCGCTGGCAGCGGCGGCGCGATGCTGGTGCGCGAACTCGAGCGCAGTCCCGACTGGCATGTCGTCGCGCTGGTCGATGACAACCCAGCCAAGTGGGGCCTGGATCTCTATGGACACCCGGTGGCCGGTTCAATCGAGCAGTTGCCGCAGGTCCTGCAGGACTTCAAGGCCCAGCACGTGATCCTGGCCATGCCCTCCGCCGCCGCGGACGCGCTCAAGCACGCGGCGGACACCGCGGTGCGGGCGGGTGCGCACGTCTTCACCGTGCCCGGCATCGACGACCTGATGAGCGGCAAGGTGGCGATCAACGCCATGCGCCCCGTCGACATCGAAGACCTGCTCGGCCGCGAGCCGGTAAAGATCGACTCGGCGCATGTGCAGGCCATGATCACCGGCAAGACGGTGCTGATCACCGGCGCCGGCGGTTCGATCGGAAGCGAGCTTTGTCGCCAGCTCGCGCGCTTCGCGCCTGCCCGCCTGGTATTGTTCGAGGCGAGCGAGTTCGCGCTCTACACCATCGAGCAGTGGTTCCGGGTGCATATGCCCGAGACCGCGATCGTGCCGCTGGCCGGCGATGTAAAGGACACGGCGCGCCTGGAGGAGGTGTTCGCCGAATGGAGGCCGCAACTCGTTTTCCACGCCGCCGCCTACAAGCACGTGCCGCTGATGGAGGTGGGCAACGCCTGGCAGGCGGTGCGTAACAACGTGCTCGGCACCCTCTTGGTGGCCGCTCACGCGCAGCGCTTTGGCGTCGAACGCTTCATGCTGATTTCCACCGACAAGGCGGTGAACCCCACCAACGTGATGGGCGCCACAAAGCGTCTGGCCGAGATGGCCTGCGAGGGGCTTGGCCAGCTCCGCGACAAGAGCACGCAGCTCGAGATGGTTCGCTTCGGCAACGTGCTCGGCAGTACCGGCAGCGTGATCCCCAAGTTCGCCGAGCAGATCGCCCGCGGCGGGCCGGTAACGGTGACGCACCCCGAGATCAACCGCTACTTCATGTCCATCCCCGAGGCGGCGCAGCTGGTCCTGCAGGCGGCCTCGATGGGGCACGGTGGCGAGGTCTTCGTGCTCGACATGGGGGCGCCGGTGAAGATCGTCGACCTGGCGCGCAACATGATCCGTCTGTCGGGCTACACCGAGGACGAGATCCGCATCGAGTTTTCCGGGCTGCGGCCCGGGGAGAAGCTGTACGAGGAGCTGCTTGCGGATGCCGAGGAGACGCGCGAGACGCCGCATCCGAAGCTGCGCATCGCACGTTCGCGACCGGTGTCTGAGGCCTTCCTCGACGAGCTCACCCAGTGGCTGTCACGGCCGGGGCCGGTGAGCGACGACGAGGTGCGCGCTGGGCTCAAACGCTGGGTTCCGGAGTATGAACCGGCCACGCATTGATTCACCCTGCCGACCCGACTCCGAACAGGTCGGCCAGCATGCAGGCGAAAACGACAACGGCGGCGCCGCTGAGGACCAGGACGGCGGCGGCGGCGCAGTCCTTGGCGATCCGGACGAAGCCGGCCTGTTCGGGGTGGAGTCCGTCGAGGGCGGCTTCGAGGGCGGTGTTGATGAGCTCGGCGGCCAGGACGAGGGCGACCATCACGACGACGGTGGCGCTCCATAGCCAGCCGGGGCGCAACGCCGCCAGCGCGAGGAGCGCGGCGAGCGCCGCGAGACACTGGCTGCGGAAGCTGGCCTCCAGCCGCCAGGCATCGCACACGCCAGTCCAGGCGAAGCGAACGCGGCGGTAGAAGGGAAGGCCCTTGGCAGGCGGCGACATCGCTATCGTCCGAGGTTTCAGGAGATTCGTGGGTTCATGTAGGAGCGCCGCCAGGCGCGAATGCAGCGACCGAGCAATGCGCCCACGTCGCGCGGGTTACCGGTCCATTCGCGCCTGGCGGCGCTCCTGCAGAAAACGTCCACCTTGCCCGCAGTCCGCCTACGACCGCCAGGACAGATACTTCTTGAACAACTGCATGCGCTCGGCACTTTCGGGGTCCTCCGCAGCGCGCAGGGCAGCCTCCTTCATGAAGGCGATCAGCACCGCGACGAAGCCGGCAGCGAGCACGGCGAGGATCACGATCAGCGCGCGCTTGGGCTTGGACTTGCGCTCGGGCGGAATCGCAGTGTCCAGCACCTGGATCAGCGCGCTGTCCTTGGCCTCCTCGATCTTGGCGAGTTCGAACTGCTGCGCGAGCATCTGGTACAGCGTCTCGTAGTACTTCACGTTGCGCAGCAGCTGCAGGTTGGTCGCGCCGGCGCTCGACTCGGCGCCGGCCTGGCCTTCACGCAGCGCGCTCGCGCCTTCGATGCGCGCGAGCTCGGTCTGCAGCGCGAGCAGTTCCTGCTGCGCGGCCTTGAGGCGGGGGTTCTCCTCGGCGGCGAAGGCACGCATCGCGCCGATCTCGACCTCCTTCACGGAGATCTGCCCGCGCAGCCGCGCCGTCACGCCGATCATCGCCTGGCCCTGCGCGTCGATGCTCGCCAGGCCGCCGCGCTCCATCGCCGAGCGCGCCTCGATCTCGGCGGCGACCAGGCGGTCGCGCGCACCCACCATCTGACGCTCGAAGAACAGGCGCTTCTGCGAGGCCTCGGTCACCGCCAGCACCTCGGTCAGCCTGTTCAGCTCCTCGACGTAGGCATTGGCCATCTTCGCGGCGAGCTCGGGGTCCTTGTCATCCACCGAGATCGTGATGATGCCGTCCTTGCCGGCGGTGAAGCTGGATACGCCCTCGAGCGACTTGCGCGCATCCTGCGTGAGTTCCGCCTCATAGTAATTGACCAGATCGAAGCGCGCGATCATCGCATCGGCCACGGTGCGGCTCTTCAGCATGCCGACGTAGAGATCGCTCGGGTTCTTGATCCCGGCCGCCGCGCCGGCCATGCCGGCGAGCCCGCCGAGCTGGCCGAGCAGCGCCGACGCGGTCGACTGCGCCTGCTGCGGCGGCAGGATGGCCGTGGTCGCGGTGAAGATCGGCGTCATCAGCAGCGTCACCCCCACCGTCAGCGCGCCCACCAGCACCGGCAGCCCGAGGATCAGCTTCTTGAACTTGGCGAGGACGATCGCCAGGTCCAGCAGCGAGATCTCGTCGTCGTCCTCGACCACCACCATCGGTCCCTGCGGGTTCTCGATCGCCGCCTTCTGCATCGTGTTCTCGTTCATGCTCGTCGCTCAGTCGTTGTCGATCGAGCGCACCGCCGCCACGCCGAGGCCGAGGTTGGCGAAGATCTGCGTCCAGTCCTTGGCGATGCGCGCGAAGGCCGTCCACCCCGACTCGCGATCGATCAGCTCCGGAATCACGATGATGTCGCCCGGCAGCACCGTCGCCCCCATCACGCTGCTGAACCAGTTGCCGGTCTCGGCCACCACCGTGCCGTCGGCGCGCATCACGAAGGCCGCGCTGCGGTCGCCCTCGCGGCTTATGCCGGCCTGCTCGAGGTAATCGGACACCGTGCGGTTGGGCCGCCACAGCAGGGCCGACTCGGTATTGACCGCACCGAAGACCTGCACGAAATCCGGGCGGTTCGGGATCACCAGGCGGTCGCCGTTCTCCAGCCGGAAGCCGGGAATCTGCGCAAAGCTCGGCTCGTCCGCCGGCAGGCCGAGCGACATCCGGCCCGAGGACTTGAGCGTGCGCATGCGGGCGAGGAAGCGCCCGCGCGCCTCCCGCTCGGCGCGCAATTGGGTCTGCGCCTGGGCCACCGCCTGGGCGTCGCCGATGATGTTGGCGGAAACCCGCGCAGATTCGGCGATCGCCTGCTGCTCGAGGCGCTGTACCAGTTTGTCGAGGTTAGCCTGTTGCGACGCGCGCACCGATTCGCGGTAGAACTCGGCACCGAACAGATAGGCGTCCGAGGTCGGCCCGCCCGCCTTCTCGATGATGTTCACCAGGGTCTCGCCGGGCTCGGCCACATACACGCCGGGACGATTCACCTCGCCCTCCACCCGCATCACCACGCGGCGGCGGCTCACCGGCACGCGCACGTCGCCCGCGGTGAAGATCGAGATCGTGTCGCCCGCCTGCAGGCGCAGGTTGTCCGGGCCGCTGGAGTCGGCGAACAGGCCGTTGAGGCTGAACGGGATCAGCTTGAGCGCCATCTGCGGGCGCTCGAGCCGCTCGACCACCGCGTAGTCCATGTTGATGTCGACGAAGAGGTTGCCCACATCGCCGACGAAGCTGCCGCGATCGAGCAGGCTGCGGTTCTGGTTGTCCACCACGTAGCGGTTGATCAGGGTCGCCTTGTCCGGGATCAGGTCCGAGATCCGCATGCCGGTGCGGTAGGGCAGGCGCACCGGCGCGCTCACCCCGCCGCGCAGCGTCACCGCGTTGGCGAACTCGGGGAGGATGGGCTGCACGGCGATCACATCGCCCGACTTCAGCTGAAAATCGGGCTGCCCCGCCTGCAGCGACACCTCGAACACCGAGCGCGGCTGGTCCGCGCTCGGGTCCAGACGCTCGACGAAGGCCAGGCGCGGGTCGGCCACCACGGGCAGCCCGCCCGACACCGTCAACACGCTGCGCAGCGTGTCCGCGCGATCCTTGAGTTCGTAGATGGCCGGCGCCTTCACCTGCCCGGTCAGCGCAACGTAGCCGTGCGCAGGAGGGATCACGATCACGTCGCCGTCCACCAGGCGGATATCGGCCGAAGTGTCGCCGTTGGCAAGGAAGCGGTACAGGTCGATCTCGGTGATCACCTGATTGTCGCGCTTGACCTGCACCCGGCGCAGCGAGCCGTTCGGCCCCGGCCCGCCACTCTGGAACAGCGCGCCGATCAGGGTCGAATTGCCCGACACCGAATAGGTCCCCGGTCGCCGCGCCTGGCCGACCACGAACACGGTGATCCCGCGCACCCGGTCCAGGCTCACGCTCACACTCACGTCGCGGTAGATGCGCCCCACCTGACTCTCGATCACCTGCACCGCGTTGGCGATCCGCACCCCGGCCAGGCTCACCGGGCCGACGGTGGGCAACGTGATCATCCCGTTGCGGTCGATCTGCGCCCGGGTCTGCGACTCGAAGGCGCCCCAGATCCGCACCAGCACCTGGTCGCCCGGCCCGAGCACGTAGTCGTCGGCCACCGGCGCGGTAGGGCTGTTGAACACACGCGAGCCCGCGAAGAAGCCCGAGCCGTACAGCGGCAGCACCTGTCCGGTGCTGCGCGCCACGAACTGCTGGAAGTCGTTGAGCACCCGCGCAGCGCGCACCGTGCCGCCCACGCGGTCGTTGCCGTCGGCGTCGACCGCCACCGCCTGGTCGAGCGCTGCATCCTGGGACGGGCTGAGGCCTTCGCCACCGATGACCGGCGGCGCCGCCGGCATCTCGAAGCCCACCGCTCCCGCGGCAGACTCCGCACCGCCACTGGCAGCACCGGTCGCCGCACCCGACATGCCCCCCGCCCCTGCCGTGCCAAGCCCGGCTCCGCCCGAGGCCGCCGGTGCACCGCCCGCCCCCGAGAAGCCCGCAGCCGCGGGGGCGTTCTGCGCCATCGCCACGGAAGAGCAAGCCAGCGCGAGCCCCAGGACCAGCGCGTTGGCAGCTCTTCGCAGGCGGTTGCAATGTTCGGTGGTATTCATTTTCTGACAACACAAAGACGCGTGAGGGCGTGGATTGTAGCCGGAAAATGTCGGCTGGCTGGCTGCACACCGTCACGGCCGGGCGGGGCAGACGGAATCGGGCGGTCTCGACTGTCGTATTCTCCTCCTTCGAGAATTCGTTCATGTTCCAACCATGGCCAGCGCAAGCTAGAATAGTTGCGTCCGAAACAAACTTTTCCAGCGGTCGGCCTGCCGGTCGCGCTTTTCCTCGACAGGAGTTTTCATGAAAAAAGCCGCTCTGATCGCTGCGATCCTTGCCTTCTCCACCGCGCCCGTGATGGCGCAAACCGCCCCGCAGTCGGGCGCAGCCGCTTCGGGCCAGTCTGGCGCGGCGGGTGCGGGTGCGGGTGCCGGCTCCAGCACGGGTGCTGCAGGCGCTGGGGCTGCCGGCGCGGGTGCCGCCGGTGCTGCGGGTGCAACCGCCGCCGCCATCGGTGGCGTGACCATCGGTACCGTCGCTGCTGTGGCCGCCGGTGTCGCTGCCGTGGCCGCCGCCGCGAGCAACGACAGCAGCTCGGGCACCGTTGCACCGTCCGGCACGACGCGCTAAACGCTCGCCTCGGGTTGTCAGGTCGATCGTTCGCAACAGCTGAAAATTCGCGGCTTGCGCCGCTCCTACACGAAAACAAAGGCCCAATCGCCTTGTAGGAGCGGCGCAAGCCGCGAACCTCACCAAAGCCCAAGCGCCCTGTAGGAGCGGCGCAAGCCGCGAACCTCGCCAAGGCCCAAGCGCCCCGTAGGAGCGGCGCAAGCCGCGAACAGCTGCGCTCGACCACCACCCGACTCGAAGCACAAGCCCCCCGGGGTCACCCTTTGGGGGCTTTTCGTTTGATGAACGCCGTACCTTCCGTCCCAATGTCGCCCGCTTTTCCAAAGCGACTGGCCGTACTCGCGATGCTCGCCTGCGCGGCCTGCAGCACCGACTCGAGCAACATCTCGCGCACCATCGAGCTCGCCTACCGCGGCGGCTCCTTGGCGGATGGCGCTGCGCTCGACCCAGCCTACCGCTACCTGCGCGCCGTGGTCGACGGCCGCAGCGCGTTGCTCGTGCTGGGCTACACCGACACCGACACCGACCCCGCCACGCCCGCCGCTGCCCCGATCGAGGTCTGGTACAGCGCCGAGGGCGAGCTCATCCGCCTGCAGCAGGGCCGTATCGTCGGCACCAGCGGGCTCATCACCGACTGGCGCAATACCACCGCGCCCGCAGCCCCTGCCTGGGGCGACCTGCTCACCCGTGCGGGACAAAACCAGCCGGCCGGCCAGCCGCTCGCCACCTGGCAGCGCACCCGCGACGAATCCGCCTACCGTGCGGGCATCGTCGACCGCGTCAGCGTGCATGCCATCGCCGCCCCGCGCGGCACCGAACTCACCGGACTCGCCCCGGAGAGCCTGCATTGGTTCGAGGAGCGCGCCGAACCCGTCGTCCCGCCCGCAGGCACACCGGGGGCCACCCCCCTCACAGCCCGCTATGCCTTGCGCCACACGCAAGACACGGTCGAGGTCGTCTATACCGAACACTGCCTCAGCGCCGAGCTCTGCCTCTCGCTGCAGCGCTGGCCCGCACGGTGACCCGATGACTCGGCTGCAAGCCGCCGCGACCGGGCTCGCACACGCCGTCCGTCCATCACGCCTCGGCGTGGCCGTGGCGCAGGTCTGTGTCGTGCTGGGGATGCTGAGCGCGGTCGGCAGTGTGAAGGCAGAAGGCGCCCTCGCTTCGTCCGTAGCGCCTGCACAAACCGCTGTCCGCGCCGGCGAGCGCCTCAGCGACTGGCTGCTGCGCAACCCGCCCGGCGCACGCGACTACCCCGCCGCGCTCGCCTGGCAGGTGCCGAGCGCCCGTCAGGCCCAGGCCGAGCTCAAGCAGGCCCTGCTGGCCCAGCTCTGGTCGGCGCGAGACCTGGAGGCCGACCCGCCCACCCGCCAACGCATGGCCGACTGGCTGCGCGGCCTCCCCGTCACCGGCCGCGTGCCGCTGGCGATCGTCGACGCGCGCTGGCTGCAGGCCAACCCCGACAAGGACCCGATCCTCGCGCCCGGCCACACGCTCGTGCTGCCGCAGCGGCCCCACACCGTCACCGTGCTCGCCGACGACGGCCGCGCCTGCGATGTCATGCACCAGCCCGGCACCCAGGCCCGCGCCTACCTGCAGGCCTGCATCGGCGACGCGGCCAACGAGGCCGACACGGCATGGATCGTGCAGCCGGATGGTCGCGTGCAGAGGTTCGGCATTGCCACTTGGAATGCCGAACCTCAATCGGACCCGGCGCCCGGGGCGTGGGTCTGGGCTCCGCGCCGCAGCAGCGGCTGGCCGGAGGACTTCTCCGACCGCCTTGCCACGTATCTGGCGACGCAGCCTCCCGCTGTCAGGCCGATCGCGGCTCGCGCCGCTCCTACACAGACCACCACGTCGGCGACCGCCCACGTAGGAGCGACGCAAGTCGCGATCCCCCAGCCGGATCCCGCGCCCGCCGCCCCCGTAGGAGCGACGCAAGTCGCGATTCCCCGGCCGGATCCCGCGCCCGCCGCCCCCGTAGGAGCGACGCAAGTCGCGATCCCCCCGTCGGATACCGTAATGGCACGAGCAGGAGTGCATACGGCCAACGACTGGGGCTTCATCGGCCTTCTGCAGACGCCCACCGCGCGCATGTCGACGGCGGGCGAGTTGCGCTTCCACCTCAGCCGCGTCGAGCCCTACACGCGCGGCAGCGTGGTGGCGCAACCCTTCGACTGGCTGGAGGCGGGCTTCCGCTACACCTCGGTCAGCAACCGCCTCTACGGCCCGGCCGACCTGTCGGGCAGCCAGAGCCTCAAGGACAAGAGCATCGACTTCAAGCTCCGTCTGGCCGAGGAGACCGCCTACACCCCGCAACTCGCCGTCGGCATGACCGACATCGCCGGCACCGGCCTGTTCTCGGGCGAATACCTCGTCGCCAGCAAGCGCACGGGCAGCTTCGATTGGTCGCTCGGCCTCGGCTGGGGCTACATCGGCAACGCCGGGCGGATCAAGAACCCGCTGACCTGGCTCGACGACAGCTTCGCCGAACGCGAGGCTCGTGCCGGTGGCGACTCGGGCGGCGAGTTCAGCGCAAACAACTACTTCAAGGGCCGCACATCCTTCTTCGGCGGCGTCCAGTACGCCCCCTCCGACGACTGGGTCTTCAAGCTCGAATACGACGGCAACGACTACCAACACGAGCCCTCGGACAACAACCAGAAGCACGACAGCCCCTTCAACCTCGGCGTCGTCTACCGCTATGCCTCCGGCCTCGACCTCACCGCCGGCCTCGAGCGCGGCAACACCCTCATGCTGGGCCTCACCCTGCACGGCAGCCTGGCCGACCTCACCGTGCCCAAGCTGCTCGACCCCAGCTACCCGCGGCCGCTCTCCACCTACCCCGCCGGCCCGACCGACTGGGCGCGCATGAGCGCGGAGTTCACCGAGCAGACGCGCTGGCCGGTGCGCGAGGTCCGCCGCCAGGGCACCGACCTGCAGCTCGTCGTCGAAGAGCCCTACACCGTCTACCTGCGCGACCGCATCGACCGCGCCGTCGCGGTACTGCACCGTCACGCCCCGGCCGACGTCCGGCGCTTCGTGCTCAGCTTCCACGAACGCGGCCTGCCGCTCACCGACTGGGTGGTGCTGCGCGACGAATGGGTGGCCCAGCAGACCCGCTACCGCGCTCACGCCGAGCAGTTCGAGGCCGTGGTCGCCGCGGAGCACTGGCCCGCGTACAGCCAGGAAAAGCTCTGGACCGGCCCCGCCGAGCGCTTCAGCACCGGGCTGGAGCCCAGCTACAGCCAGAGCCTGGGCGGCCCGGACGGCTTCATCCTGTTCCAGCTCGGCGTCACCGCGCCCACCGAGCTGCGTCTCGCCGACGACACCTGGCTGTCCGGCCGCGCCAACCTCCGCCTCATCGACAACTACGACAAGTTCAAGTACGACGGCCCGAGCAACCTGCCGCGCGTGCGCACCGACATCCGCAAGTACGTCACCGACTCGGACCTCACCCTGCCCACGCTGCAGCTCAACCACGTGCGTGCGCTCGGCACCAACCAGTACGCCAGCCTCTACGGCGGCTACCTCGAACCGATGTTCGCCGGCGTCGGCGGCGAATGGCTCTACCGCCCGTGGAACAGCCACTTCGCCTTCGGCATCGACCTGAACCACGTGCGCCAGCGCGAATTCGACCAGCACTTCGGCCTGCGCGACTACGACGTCACCACCGGCCACGCCACCCTGTACTGGCACACCGGCTGGCAGAACACCCTGGTCAAGCTCAGCGCCGGCCAGTACCTCGCAGGCGACCGCGGCGTCACCGTGGACGTCGCCCGCCGCTTCGACAACGGCGTCGAGATGGGCGTCTTCGCCACCAAGACCGACGTCTCCGCCGAGGAGTTCGGCGAAGGCAGCTTCGACAAGGGCATCTACCTGCGCATCCCCTTCGATGCGATGCTGCCCTTCTCCAGCGCCCGCACGGCGGACATCATCTGGCGCCCGCTCACCCGCGACGGCGGCGCCATGCTGTCGCGCACGCTCAACCTCTTCGACCTCACCCGCCTGCGCGACCGCCGTGTCGGCCGCTACGCCCCCGCCGGGTCGCGGGCCTGGCTGGCGCTGGGCGACGACAGCGAGGACGGCCGCTCGATCTGGGGCGAGCTCGGCCATACCGGCGGCTGGCTGGCCGACAAGATCTTCTCACCCGAGGCCGTGCGCCCCCTGCTGCTCGGCGCCGGGCTCACCGGACTCTCGGCCACCCTCGACCGCCCCCTCGCCGACTGGGCGAATGAAAACCAGGGCGGCAACTGGGACAGCCTCGGCAAGGCCGCCAGCCTCATCCCCTTCGGCCTCGCCGCGGGCGCCGGCGCGCTGTGGATGGGCCTCGCCGACGACACCGCCAGCGCCACCGCCCGCACCAGCCTGCTCGCCGCCGGGTGGACGCTCGGCGCCCAGCTCGCCACCAAGTACGCCGTCAACCGCGCCCGCCCCGAAGCCGGCCTCGGCCCGCACGAGTTCCGCGGCCCTGGCAGCGGCGGGGCGGACTCGAGCTTTCCGTCCATCCATATGGGCCTAGCCTTCGCCCTCGCCACTCCGTTCGCACAAAAGTATGATGCACCGTGGCTGTACGGCCTCGCCGCCGCCACCGGCTTCGGCCGCATCCAGGAGCGCCAGCATTTCTTCTCGGACGTGGTCGCCGGCAGCCTGATGGGCTACGGCATCGCGTCACTGCTGGTGGATGAACAGCGCAGCCGTGATGGGCCGGTGATCACGCTCGGGGCGGATCGCAGCCTGCAGGCGCATTGGAAGTTTTGAACCGACGAGGCCCCCCTCCTTTGGACACCAATACCGATTCGATCACATCACGCCACTCGTTGCCCCCCCCCTGTAGGAGCGACGCAAGTCGCGATGCAAGGCTGACACCGCACGCCCCAAAGAAAAGCAAGCCCCATGACCCGCTACGAACAACTCCTGAAAGAACTCCCCAAAGCCCCCAAGGCCTGGCTCGTCACCGGCGTTGCGGGCTTCATCGGCTCGAACCTGCTCGAGACCCTGCTCAAGCTCGACCAACAGGTGGTTGGCCTGGACAACTTCGCCACCGGCCACCAGCGCAATCTCGACGAGGTTCAGGGGCTCGTCTCATCCGAACAATGGGCACGTTTCCGTTTCATCGAAGGCGACATCCGCAAGCTCGACGATTGCCGCAGCGCCTGCCAGGGCGTCGATTACGTGCTCCATCAAGCCGCACTGGGTTCCGTGCCACGCAGCCTGAACGACCCAATCACCAGCAACGCCACCAACATCGACGGCTTCCTGCATATGTTGGTCGCCGCGCGCGATGCCGAGGTGAAGAGCTTCGTCTACGCCGCAAGCAGTTCCACGTACGGCGACCATCCCGGACTCCCCAAGGTCGAAGACGTCATCGGCAAACCACTTTCGCCTTATGCGGTTACCAAGTACGTAAACGAACTCTACGCAGACGTATTTGCCCGCAGCTATGGCTTCACCACCATCGGGCTGCGCTACTTCAACGTCTTCGGGAAACGCCAGGACCCTAATGGCGCCTACGCTGCAGTCATTCCCAAATGGACTGCGGCGATGATTGCCGGAGAGGATGTCTTCATCAACGGCGACGGCGAAACTAGCCGCGACTTCTGCTTCGTGGACAACGCAGTGCAGGCCAACCTGCTGGCGGCCACCGCTACCTCCGAGACGGCGCGGAATCAGGTTTACAACGTCGCAGCAGGTGGGCGAACCAACCTCAACCAGCTATTTGCCGCCCTGAAGACCGCGCTTGCTAATCAGGGCGTGCTGTACGAGAAATCTCCCCAGTACCGAGAGTTCCGGGTAGGGGATGTTCGTCACTCACAGGCCGCTATTGGAAAGGCCAACAATTTACTTGGCTATGCGCCTCAATTTGATATCGACGCGGGCATAACGGCTGCGATGCCTTGGCACGTCGAATTTTCGGCCGCACAGACTTGCCCACTGACGGCGATCAGCGAAGAGCCTGCAGGCAATTGAATTCATGCTGCTTCGGCATAGTTTCTATTACCTTTTTGCGCGCGGCGTTCCCGGCCTCGTCAATTTTGCTGCCCTGGCCCTCTATACGCGCTTGATGGCTCCGGAGGATTTCGGTCGCTATTCGCTGGTTCTTGCCGCAGTCGGCCTCGTAGACGTAATGGTCTTCCAATGGCTCCGGCTTGTCTTGGCGCGCTTCATCCCGGCGCACAGGGAGCATCCGGAATCGGTTCAAGCGACCACCCTCGCCCTGTTTCTGGCCCTTGCAACAGCCGTTCTTATTGTTGGAGGTGCGGCCGGGCTGTTGTGGCCTGATCCCATCCTGCGCGGACTAATCGCGATCGGCGTGTCGCTAACCTTGGTTCAGGCGTGGCTGCAGTTGGACTTGACTCTCGCGTCCGCACAACTTCAACCCGGGCGTTATGGCTACCTAATGGGAAGCAAGAGCCTGCTCTCTATCATCGTCGGCGGCTGGTTAACATGGCTCGGCCTCGGAACATATGGCCCACTGTCGGGTTTGATTTTTGGCTCTATCTTCGCATGGTTTATTTTCGGGCTCCGGACGTGGAGGGGTATTCGACCGCAGTGGCCCGAGTCCAGTCAGCTTCGCGATTACGTAGCTTACGGCTTACCACTTGTCGTGACGTTCGGCCTTGGTTGGGTAATCGCCAGTTCAGACCGTCTGATTATTGCGTGGCTGCTGGACGAGGCTGCCGCGGGCGTCTATGCAGTGGGTTACGATCTACCACAGCAGACCCTTGGCTTGGCTCTCACCATTATCAATACGGCCGCTCACCCATTGGCGACTCGCCGCCTCGAGCATGAAGGCGTCGAGGCGGCTGGCGCGCAGATGCACCGAAATGGCGAACTCATCACAACGTTCGCGTTCACCGGTGCTGCAGCACTTGTCGCACTTGCTCCGCAGTTGGTCGAGTTGATCGTGGGCAGTGCCTTTAGGGAAGGGGCGCTTGCAGTTCTTCCTTGGGTCGCAGTTTCCGCAGCCGTCGCGGGAATGAAGGCCTTCCATTTCGATATCGCCTTTCATCTCATGCGCCAATCGCGCTGGCTCGTAATAACGACCACGATCGCAGCGCTGGCAAATTTGGCACTCAATTTCCTCCTAATTCCGGCTTATGGAATTCTGGGTGCCGCTTGGGCAACCCTCGCAGCATTTGCAGTGGGCTGCGTATCAAGTGCAATCCTGGGACGCAGACTATTCCCGATGCCTCCGGCTCTTCCCTTGTTGATCAAGGCTTCAACCGTTGCTGCTTGCATGTACGCTGGTGTATCCGTGATTCTTTTACTAGAAATTCCGGCGATATTTGAACTCTCGCTTGGCGGCGCTGCCGGTGCGCTTCTTGCGATAGCCACATCGATTCTTCTTAATATTGGCGGTGTTCAAGAGGGACTGGTGGCCCGTATACGCGCTCGCAAATCAACTAAAATCTCATAGGTTTTCCAGATTCATGACCGATATCGCCCTTTATATTCCCTCCTTGCGCGGTGGCGGCGCCGAACGCGTAATGGTTCTTCTTGCCAATGGACTTGCTGAACGTGGTTATGCTGTCGATCTTGTCACTGCGAGTGCGGAGGGGCCGTATCGCACAGAGGTAAGCTCCTCTGTTCAGCTCGTGGATCTCGAAGCCAAGCGTGTTGCGGGCAGCCTACCGGGGCTCGTTCGATATTTACGACTAGCGAAGCCAAAATCGATGCTTTCTGCGGTAGCCCATGCGAATGTTATTGCCGTCCTCGCACGATTTTTTGCCCACATTCCGACGCGTTTGGTTGTTAGCGAGCACAACACCCTGTCAGAGTCACGCAAACGGACAAAGGATTTGAACGGCAAGGTCGTTCAGTCGCTTATGCGCTGGGCTTATTCCAAAGCAGATGCAGTGGTGGCGGTTTCTAAGGGCGTAGCCGATGATTTGGCTGAAACATTAGCTTTTCCGCGGTCATGGATTGAGGTTGTTTACAATCCCGTGGTCACGGCACGACTGCTCGAGCGTGCTAAAGCGCCGCTGGATCACCCTTGGCTCTCACCCGGGCAACCCCCAGTTATTCTGGGGGTTGGACGGCTGACTCTGCAGAAGGATTTTGCGACGCTCATAAAGGCCTTTGCCCGGGTCAGAAAAGATCATAATAGTCGACTTGTAATCCTCGGCGAAGGAGAATTACGCTCAGAACTAGAGGAGTTGACACACCAGCTGGGCGTGGATGCGGATGTATCGTTACCGGGATTTGCAGAGAATCCGTTCGCATGGATGAGCAACTGTCGCGTCTTTGTCCTTTCGTCAGCGTGGGAAGGGCTGCCTACGGTTCTGATTGAAGCGTTGGCAACTGGCGCAATCGTGGTTAGCACAGACTGTCCGAGCGGCCCGGCGGAGATCCTTGAGAATGGTGCGTGGGGAGCATTAGTACCCGTCGGCGACGCAGACGCGCTCGCGACGGCAATCAAACTCTCACTATCTCAAACCAATAATATCTCGAGCGTTGAACGGGCGCTAAGCTTCAATACTCAGAGTGCAGTCGATGGCTATTTAAAAGTTCTTCTCAACCCGGAAATCGGATAGTCAAATTTCGAACTGCATACAGTGTCCGCAAACCATAAATACGCCATCTGGCCAACTCGATCGAATAGTGCCCCACCTCGTCGTGTCTTCGCAAAGGGCGATCTTGCCTCTACGCTCAGGGGGAGTCTCCCGAAAGCTTTTACTGTCAGCTTTGTCGCACTCGAGTGCGATCAAACCCTTTTTCATGCAATTTAAATAACAGGGAAAGGCGCGACAAAAATGCAATCGTGTTCACATTCCAGAAAAGACAAAGCATTCATTTCAAGATTATCGCCTGATCTCAAGCAGTTCGTCTCCGCACCTCTCGCGGTGATTTACGGTGGAACCCTATCCCAAATCCCGTCCGATAACTTCAAAGATTTTCCCAATTATCTTGCCTATGCTGAACACTCTTGGGAACGGTTTCTAAGCCTACCGAGCAACGACTTACTTGCACTAATATCTAACGAGCCAGTCTGGCTCTTGATAAACGCAACTCTGGGATCTGCATTTTCACCTGAAACCGTCGTTCGTCTGATCATATTTTTTTCTGCTAGCACGACTGCTTGGGCTGTCTTTAGAAGCCACCGAGATAAAGTTATCTGGCTGCTGATACTCTTAGCACTTCCCATCGTGGTGAAGAATAACCTCATTCATCTGAGACAAGGAGCAGCGATTTCAGTATTCCTCCTAGGCTGGTTTTCTACAAAAAGATCGAATAGATGGACACTACTGGGTTTAACTCCATTTATTCATGCCTCTTTTTTTTTCTTGCTTCCCGTATTATGGGGAGCGCGCCTTATGGTTGGAATTCGCCTTGGGTCCGGTGCGCGCCTCATCGTCTTTGTAGTGATGGGAGTCGTCGCTGGCATTAGCGTAGCATGGCTTGCCAATCTACTTGGGGCCAGACAAGCTCAAACCTATCAATTCTCTGCAACAGAGGTCAGTGGATTAAGTTTTGTTTTATGGACCGGCATTCTCGCCCTATTTCTGGCGGAGGGTCGCGAATTCCTTAAGACTTATTCATTCGAAACTGGTGTAATTGCATTTTATCTGAGCACCTATTGGTTCATTGAGGTCACAGCTCGGATTTTCGAAAGCGGCGTTCTTCTTGTTCTATTGGCAGGACTGGCGCTCACTGGTTTCCGGCGTATTGCGTACGGCATTACAATCCTTATTGCACTACTTCTCTTCCCATGGGCGTTACAGATCAGTCAGCCAGGCCTAGGCTATATTGCGAATTGAGTATAGAAATGAAGATTCTTCACATCATTACAGGGCTAGGCGACGGAGGTGCGGAGGCGGTGCTCTATCGTCTCGTCACCCACCAAAGGGGAAAATCTCACCATGTCGTGTCCATGATGGGGCCGGGTAAGTACGGTCCATTGCTCGAAGCTGCAGGCGCAAGCGTGACGGCACTCGATATGCCACGCGGAAAGATTACCTTTAGCGGGCTGCTTGCACTATGGCGTCTCTTGCGCACGAGCTGCCCCGACGTCGTGCAGACTTGGATGTATCATGCCGATCTGGTCGGCGGCTTAATTGCCAAGCTCAGCGGCGTTCGCAAGATTTGCTGGGGCATTCATCACACCAATCTCGAACGAGGGAAGTCATCCCTTACAACCATCTGGATTGCCCGCATCAACGCCTTTTTGTCACGCTTAGTGCCGCACGCAATCGTATGCTGCGCGGAGAAGGCGAGAGAGGTGCACGTTGAACTCGGTTATGACATCAATAAAATGGTCGTCATTCCCAACGGTTATGACCTTGGCAAATTTTGTCCAGACGCAGTAGCGCGCAAGTGCCTGCGCGATCTATGGGAACTAGATGACGAAGTTTTCGTGCTCGGCATGATTGGACGTTTCGACCCGCAGAAAGACCATGCAAATCTAATAAGCGCTTTAGCGCACGTCAAGCAACAAGGGTTCCCGTTTGTTTGCATATTAGTGGGGAGCGGGATGAGCCATGAGAATACCGAGCTCGTGAGTTTGATTAAAGAGAGCGAGGTTAGTGAAAACGTGAGGCTTCTCGGACAGCGTAGCGATATTCCCGCTGTTATGAATGCGATAGACCTGCATGTATTATCGTCCTCGGCGGAGGCATTTCCAAACGTGCTTGCGGAGGCAATGGCATGCGGCACCCCTTGTGTGACAACTGACGTAGGTGATGCCGCCACAATTGTCGCTGGGTCTGGCTGGGTCGTATCTCCAAAGGACTGCGCGGCTCTAGCCGATGCAGTGTCAGCGGCCCATTCTGTTTGGATATCGGAAGCCGAGTGGCTGGCCCGTAAAGTTAGTGCGCGAAAGCGGATAGAAGATAGATTCAGCATCGAAAGAATGGCGGCTGCCTATACTGCGGTTTGGAGCTGATGCTGAATCGCTTAAACGGCATCCTTTCTATTTTTTCTCATCAAAAGATGCGTTTTTTACTCATTGCGAGCTTCCCTGATTCGCTTCTGCATTTTCGCGGCCCTCTTATCGACGCGCTGCTCGAGGCGGGGCAAGAAGTCCACGTGGCCGCTCCAGATCTGTCCGCCACGAGTCCGGTCCGGTTAGAGCTTGAGGCGAGAGGACTGACCGTGCACGACATCCCGCTCCGCAGAACGGGCACCAACCCGCTCGCGGATTTGAAACTGACGCTTCATCTATTCCGCCTGATGTCCCGGATCCGGCCAGATCGTGTTCTCGGATACACGATCAAGCCCGTGATCTACGGAACGCTGGCTGCGACCCTCGCACGCGTTCCGAAACGATTCGCTCTGATTACGGGTCTGGGATATGCCTTTCAGGGCGACGGCGAGCGGGGTGTGCTGCGGTCACTAGTGCAGGGACTTTATTCGCTGGCCCTGCGACGCACGCATAAGGTTTTCTTCCAGAACCCAGACGACGAATCGCTGTTCCGGACTCTGGAAATACTGCCGACGAGTGTGTCGTCATGCGTCGTGAACGGGTCGGGCGTGGACATTTCTGCTTTCGACGTTACGCCGCTACCTGCCGAGACTCGCTTCCTTCTCATCGCGCGGCTGCTGGGCGACAAGGGTGTACGCGAGTATGTGGAGGCCGCACGCAAGGTTCGGGCGCGCTACCCCGAGGCTGTCTTTAGCTTGGTGGGGTGGATCGACGTGAATCCTGATGCGATCAGGCAGGACGAACTGGATGCATGGATCAAGGAAGGCGTTATCGAGTACATCGGACGTCTGAAAGATGTACGGCCGGCCATCGCGGGCTGCAGCGTATACGTGCTGCCGTCTTATCGGGAAGGCACGCCGCGGACGGTCCTGGAAGCGATGGCAATGGGACGTGCGGTCATCACGACTGATGCACCGGGTTGTCGGGAGACGGTGGTTGATGGCGAGAACGGCATCCTGGTCCCGGTGAAAGCCGTAGATGACCTCGTCGAAGCCATGCTGCGCTTTATGGAGCAGCCCGACCTTGCGGCCCGAATGGGACAGCGCTCCAGGCAGATTGCAGAGGAGAAGTACGACGTCCATCGAGTGAATGCAGTCATGCTCCGGGAGATGGGAATTCAATGATCAAGAGGCTTTTAGATATCTTGTCGGCCGCGCTGGGCTTGGTGCTGCTATCACCGGTGATCGCCGTTCTATCCTGGCAGATCCGCAAGAAGCTCGGCTCCCCGGTGCTATTCCGCCAGACCCGCCCCGGCCTGCACGGCAAGCCCTTCCAGATGATCAAGTTCCGCACCATGCGCGACGCCATCGGCCCAGACGGCCAGCCGCTGCCCGATTCCGAACGCATGACGCCCTTCGGCAGCTTTCTGCGTTCGGCCAGCCTGGACGAGCTGCCCGAGCTGTGGAACGTGCTCAAGGGCGACATGAGCCTGGTCGGGCCGCGACCGCTGCTGATGGAGTACCTGCCGCTGTATTCGCCCACGCAGGCGCGCCGCCACGAGGCGCGCCCGGGTGTTACCGGCTGGGCGCAGATCAACGGGCGTAACGCCCTGAGTTGGGAAGAGAAGTTCCGCCTGGACGTGTGGTACGTGGACAACCAGTCGTTCTGGCTGGACCTGAAGATCCTGGCGCTGACGGTGAAGAAGGTGTTCGTGCGCGAGGGGATCAGCGCGGCGGGGGAGGCGACGATGACGCGGTTTACCGGGTCGGCACCGGAGGACAAGTGATGAAGGGCGATCTCTATTGTGTATATGGCGCGAGTGGTTTCGGGCGTGAGGTGATGCCTCTGGCGCGTGAGGAACTCGAGAGCGTGGGCGTTCCGCTCGACCGGCTGGTGTTCGTGGATGACGCGGCGCAGCCGGGTCAGGAGATGAATGGGCACCGCGTGCTGACTTGGGCGGCCTTTCTTGCCGAGCCCGCGGACTCTCGCTTCGCGGCGCTTGCGATCGCAAACAGCGCAGTGCGCGAGAAGCTGGCGGCGCGGCTGGAGGCGGACGGCGGAACGCCATGGTCGCTTGCTGCTTCGAACGTGGTGGTGATGGACGAGGTGGAGTTGGGCGAGGGCGTGCTGCTGAGCTCCTTCGTGACCCTGACCTCGAACATCCGGATCGGACGGCAGTTCCACGCCAACATCTATAGCTATGTCGCGCACGATTGCGTGATCGGCGATTTCGTGACCTTTGCACCGGCCGTGAAGTGCAACGGCAACGTGGTGATCGAGGACCACGCCTACATCGGCACCGGCGCCGTGATCAAGCAGGGCAAGCCCGGCCAGCCCCTGGTGATCGGCCGCGGCGCGGTGGTGGGCATGGGCGCCGTGGTGACGAAGAACGTGCCCCCCGGCGCGACGGTCGTCGGCAACCCCGCACGGGTGATGGAAAAGACCGGTTGAGGCACATGTAGGAGCGGCGCAAGCCGCGAATGGGCGGTTGTGCCGGCGCCGGCGGTCGGTGGGTGGTGCGACGCCGTGTTCGCGCCTTGCGGCGCTCTTACAGGGGAACATTTTTGCCGTGGGTGCGTGCGACATGTTTGTCGCACGGCGGTGCGGCGTGGATATTTTTGAGAACGGGCGATTTTCGATGTTGAACACTCCTTTTAGCCCCTGGCCTTCCTTCACCACCGAAGAGGCCGACGCGGTGCGCGACGTGCTGCTGTCGAACAAGGTGAATTACTGGACCGGCACCGAGTGCCGCGAGTTCGAGAAGGAATACGCTGCCTGGGCGGGCACGCGCTACGCCGTGGCGCTGGCCAACGGCACGCTTGCGCTGGACGTGGCGCTGCACGCGCTGGGCATCGGCCCCGGCGACGAGGTGGTGGTGACGCCGCGCACCTTCATCGCGAGCGTGTCGTGCGTGGTCAATGCGGGCGCGACGCCGGTGTTTGCGGATGTGGACGCGGACAGCGGCAACCTGTCGGCCGAGACCATCGCGCGCGTGCTGACGCCGCGCACGCGGGCGGTGATCTGCGTGCATCTGGCGGGCTGGCCGTGCGACATGGACCCGATCATGGCGCTGGCCGAGCAGCACGGGCTGAAGGTGATCGAGGACTGCGCGCAGGCGCACGGCGCGCGCTACAAAGGGCGCAGCGTGGGCTCGATCGGGCACGTGGGGGCGTGGTCGTTCTGCCAGGACAAGATCATGACGACCGGCGGCGAGGGCGGCATGGTGACGACGAACGACGAGGCGCTGTGGCGCGGCATGTGGTCGTTCAAGGACCACGGCAAGAGCTACGCGGCGGTGTACGAGCGCGAGCATCCGCCGGGCTTTCGCTGGCTGCACGAGGGCTTCGGCACCAACTGGCGCATGCTCGAGATGCAGGCGGCGGTGGGACGCATCCAGCTGCGCCGCATGGCGGCGTGGCATGAGGAACGCCTGAGCAACGCATCGCGCATCTGGGCTGCGGCAAGTGCGCTGCGCGGCCTCCGGATTCCTCGCCTACCCGACCACTGCGAACACGCCGCGTACAAGTGCTACGCGTATGTCGAACCCGAAATGCTGCGCGAGGGGTGGGACCGCGACCGCATCGTGGCGACGATCAACGCAGCAGGCGTTCCCTGCTACCAAGGCTCGTGCTCGGAGGTCTATCTCGAAAAGGCCTTCGACGGTAGCTCGTGGAGGCCCGCGGAACGCCTGCCGGTGGCGCGGAGTCTGGGCGACAACAGCTTGATGTTCATGGTTCATCCTGGCCTGACGGACGACCAGATCGCACTGACGTGTGATGTGCTGGCCCAAACGATGAAGCAGGCAAGTGTTTGAGGAAAAAAACGGAATGCCCGTAGTACACCTGACCGCGAGGTCCATGCTGGTCTTCCTGTTCGACCTTGCAGCCGTTGGCGTTGCATGGCTCGGGGGGCTTTTCGTCCGCTTCAACTTCGAGTGGCCGGTGGGATATGGAGGAAAGCCGTTCGTCGCCCTGCTGATCTTGCTGGCGGTCCACGCGCTCGCCTGCCGCTGGGCTGGCCTTTACCGCGGCATGTGGATCTTCGCCAGTCTCCCCGACCTGAAGCGCGTGCTGCGTGCGGTCGGCGTCTCGACCGTGGCGCTGATGGCCCTGCTGGCACTCGATCATGGCCCTGGGCCCATCATTCCCCGGTCGATGATCGTGCTGTATCCGCTATTGCTGCTGATCGTCATGGGTGGTGGACGCGCTGCCTGGCGGATGTGGAAGGAACACCGCACGTTCGGCGATCTGCGTGCAGCGGGGAAACCGGTGGTAGTCGTGGGCGCGGGCTCGGGCGGCGCGATGCTGGTGCGGGAACTGGAACGTAGCCCCGACTGGCGAGTGGTGGCGCTGGTCGATGACGATCCGGCGAAGTGGGGATTGGAGCTCAATGGCCACCCGGTCGCAGGAGCGATCGAGGTGTTGCCGGATGTGCTGCTGAGCTACAAGGCGCACCATGTGATCCTTGCCATGCCTTCAGCTGCCACGGAAACGCGCAAGCGTGCAGCCGATCTGGCTGTGCGCGCCGGCGCCCACGTCTTCACCGTACCTGGCGTCGACGACCTGATGAGCGGGAAGGTGGCGATCAACGCGATGCGCCCGGTCGACATCGAGGACCTGCTCGGCCGCGAGCCGGTAAAGATCGACTCGGCCCATGTCCACGCCATGATCACCGGCAAGACCGTGCTGATCACCGGCGCGGGCGGTTCGATCGGAAGCGAGCTTTGTCGCCAGCTCGCGCGCTTCGCGCCTGCCCGCCTGGTATTGTTCGAGGCGAGCGAGTTCGCGCTCTACACCATCGAGCAGTGGTTCCGGGTGCATATGCCCGAGACCGCGATCGTGCCGCTGGCCGGCGATGTAAAGGACACGGCGCGCCTGGAGGAGGTGTTCGCCGAATGGAGGCCGCAACTCGTTTTCCACGCCGCCGCCTACAAGCACGTGCCGCTGATGGAGGTGGGCAATGCCTGGCAGGCGGTGCGCAACAACGTGCTCGGTACGCTGATGGTGGCCGCGCATGCGCAGCGCGTGGGCGCGGAGCGCTTCGTGCTGATCTCCACGGACAAGGCGGTGAACCCGACCAACGTGATGGGCGCGACCAAGCGCCTGGCCGAGATGGCCTGCGAGGCGCTGAGCCAGTTCCGCGCTGAAGGCACACAGCTCGAGATGGTGCGCTTCGGCAACGTGCTCGGCAGCACGGGCAGCGTGATTCCCAAGTTCGCCGAGCAGATCGCACGCGGCGGGCCGGTGACGGTGACGCACCCCGAGATCAACCGCTACTTCATGTCCATCCCCGAGGCGGCGCAGCTGGTCCTGCAGGCGGCCTCGATGGGGCACGGTGGCGAGGTCTTCGTGCTCGACATGGGGGCGCCGGTGAAGATCGTCGACCTGGCGCGCAACATGATCCGTCTGTCGGGCTACACCGAGGACGAGATCCGCATCGAGTTTTCCGGGCTGCGGCCCGGGGAGAAGCTGTACGAGGAGCTGCTTGCGGATGCCGAGGAGACGCGCGAGACGCCGCATCCGAAGCTGCGCATCGCACGTTCGCGACCGGTGCCAGAGACCTTCCTCGACGAGCTCACCCAGTGGCTGTCAAAGCAGGGGCCGGTGAGCGACGACGAGGTGCGCGCGGGTTTGAAGCGCTGGGTGCCGGAGTACGAGCCGGCTAAGCATTGAGAGACGGGGCAAGGCCCTCAATCTCCCACGCCGGCGAATCCTCCGTAGGAGCGGCGCAAGCCGCGAACGGTGCGCTTCCGATACGCACCACGCGCGTTCGAGCGCTGCATTCGCGCCTTGCGGCGCTCCTACATGAACCAACGCGCGCGCCGCGGACCCTATGTAGGAGCGGCGCAATCCGCGAACGGTGCGCTTCCGATGCGCACCACGCGCGTTCGACCGCCGTATTCGCGCCTTGCGGTGCTCCTACATGAACCATCGCGTGGCGGACCCTATGTAGGAGCGGCGCAATCCGCGAACGGTGCGCTTCCGATGCGCAC
>ENA-UOUJ01000282-UOUJ01000282.1-activated-sludge-metagenome-genome-assembly--contig:-NODE-282-length-39820-cov-10.744071_pt1 | contig 39820 bp, 51 predicted proteins | sample MGYA00249839_ERZ747224 | MGnify/ENA primary metagenome ERZ747224 (study PRJEB28782, sample SAMN03220277) | activated sludge metagenome | biome: wastewater; feature: sewage sludge; material... | reverse complement strand
CCCGCGCGAGATCGTGCCGATCGCCTACCTGTGCGTCGGCTACGTGAAGCGCGCCGCGAAAATTGAGCGCGGCCGTGCGCGATAAATGGCGGATGACACGCTTTCGCGACGCGCAATGAAATTACGCGCTGCGCAAACTATCAGAACGGGAATGGTCTGATCACGGTCAGCGTGAGCTGTCCGATGACGGTCTCGCCACACCTCCCGGTAGCGGTCAGCGAGTTGCTGCCGAAGCCGCGCGACGCGGGCGGCAGCGAGACGATCAGCAGCGGCCCCGATGATGCTGCGGACTCTCCAAAGCTCGGCGGCGTAGACCACGCGATGTCCCATTCCACCCCGCCTACCGCATCCCCCAGCGGGATACCGACCAGCGTCCAGGTATGCGTGTCACCGGCATCGGAGTCGGGCGCGAGTGTGAACGCGCTGGTGTATGGCATCGACGAGCCCTGGATGGCACCCGAAAACGCGCGCGTCCCGGACTTGTAGACGGGAATCTCGCCCCACGTCACTGCCGTCGCCGAGCACGGGCAGCCCGTCGGATCGGGGTCTGGGTCTGGATCCGGGTCCGGATCGGGGGCCGGCGGCAGAGGCAGGGGGCCGGAATCCGCCGCAAGGCGCTGCAGGCGGATCGACAGGCCCAGATTAGGCGTGCGCTGGACCACTCGCCTCATACCATGACCTCGAGCGCGAACGGCGCGTAGCCGGCCAGATACACGTCCAGCGTGTGCGCGCCGCGCTCGGTACGGAACTGCACACGCCCCTGGGCGTCGGTCTCGCGGGTCTCTTGGCCGTCGAGCGTCACCGCGGCGCCGGCGAGCGGGTTGCCGCCCGCATCAGTGATCGTGAACGTCGCCACGCCGTCCTTGTACGTCACGCTGTCGTCGGGCCGCGACGCATCGACCGCCTGGCCGCGCTGCGTCATCTCCACCCTCGGCGCTGCGCCCGCAGGCATCCACAGCACCAGCTCCAGCGTGCCGCGCGCGCGGTCTCGCGCCGTGCTCAGCACCAGCGCAGCCCCCGCCGGCACGCGCGGATGCGCCATCGTCACGCTTTCCCCGCGCTCGACCTGCAGGCCGCCATCCACCGTGGCGCGAATTGTCCAGCTTGGACGCGCCAGATCGGCCAGCCGCGCCTGCGCGATCGCCAGCGCATCGCGCGCCGTGCGCACGCCGCCCAGGTCCATCTCCACCTCCAGGAGGCCAAACTCGCGCACCGCGTCCGGCGCCTGCACCGTCACCGATTGCCGCGCCCCGTTGGCCGCCCAGTCATACGCGAAGGCCGACCGCGCGACCGTGGCCAAATCGCCAGCAGACGCCTCCGCCGTCACCTGATCCACCACCCGCACGTCAAGCGTCGTCACCGGCACGCCCAGCGCGCGGCGCCGAGCGGTCGGAGGGTCGGCAAACCACACCGCCCCCAGCGGCTCGATCACCCGCCCGATCGCCGCTCGCAATGCTGTTTCGCGCTCGGCAAACACCAACCCCAGCGCCATCCCTGGAAAATCATCCCGCAGCCCCTGGAACGCATCCGCGGCCGGCGACCATCCGCAGCGGCGCAGCAGATCCGCAGCGATCGCCGCCGGGTGCTCGAGCAGCGCGCCGCTCGTGTCGTCGCGCCGGCCCACCACCTGCACCGCAAGCTCGGCCTCGGGCGCCCGCGTCAGGCGCACGGTCGCGATCGCGCGGCCGGTCTCGTCGAGCCGCTGCACCAGCTGCCAGCCGTCGAGCGCCTTGCCCGCACTGCGCACCGCCTCCACGGCGACTACCGGATGATCGGCGACGAGCCAATCCAGCCCCGCGTCGTCGAGCGGCACCGGCGACAGCGTGACGCGCCCATACACCCACGGCAGCACGCGTGCGGCCGCTTCGGCGCGGTACCGCGGCAGATCTGCCGCCACGCGCAGCGGCAGGGGATCGGACAGCAGTCTCATCACGACTCAGCCCTCCAGCGAAAGCGTTGCCACGTCGGCCAGCGTCACCGCCTGAACCGACCCGGTGAACACGGCCACGTCATCGATCAGCAGCACCGCGCGAGCCCGCAGCGGCGGCACCGCCAGCCGCGCGGCCGCCTCGCCGCGAGCGTTGTCCAGCACCACGGCCACGCTCGGCACCTCGCCGTTCAGCGCAGCGCGCTCGGCGCCGGTCTCAAGCACATCGAGCACCACCGGCGGCACCGTCTCGATCCGCAGCTGCGCCCTCATGCCAACACCGCCCTCATGCCAACACCGCCCGGAACGGCAGCTCGACCGACACCATCGGCTCGGCCACGCCCTCGGCCTGCCAGCCCATGTGCTCGGTCAGCACGATCTCGTCCGCATCGATCACCGCGATCGCCGCGCGCGCCGGCACGCGCACGTCGGGCACGATGCACACCGGCTCCATGCCCTGCTCGGCCGTGTGATCCACGATCCCCAACAGCGCGTCGACGTTGGCCCCGATCAGCGCACCGCCCTGGTCGAGCTCCCAGCGCCACGCCCCGCCCGTGCCGCGGCCGCGGTACAGTGCCGCCGGGTTGATGCCCTGGCCGCGCGCCAGGCCGTACTGCCTGCGCATCGTCAGATCCGACGCCCCCACGCTTGGCTGCCAGCCCACGCCGGCCCACAGCCAGCCGATCGACCCGCCCGCGCCGGCACCCGTTACCACGACCCGCAGATAGCGCGCCGCGGTACCGGCCGGCAGCACCGCCAGCACCGCCGATGCATGCCACGCCGGCGTCGCCGTCCATTCGCCGACCGCTGCCACGCCGCCCGAGATCGTCACCGCGCAGCCGGCCGGCAGCGTGTGCAGCCCTAGCAGCACCGCCTCCACGTCGTGCACCGCCAGCAGATCCACGTCGATCGTCACCGCATCTCCGGACCACGCAAAGCCCTGGCCGATGCGCGGCTGGCGCATCCTGCTCGTCCCGTAGGTCGCCACCGCCTGGTAGCTCGCCGAGTCGCCGGCGACGAAACTGGGCGCCGCGCCCGGGGTCGCCACCAGGCTCAGCCCATCGCCCAGGGCGTGCGTCGCCCCGAACAGATCGCCCACCGTCCAGGCCCCGCCGTCACGCCGCCAGCGCAGCGACCCGCCCTCGATCGACACGTCGATCGCGTCGCCGACCTCGAACGGGATGCCACCCGGCGCGAGCGAGGCCGTCACCGGCCCGGCGACGTACGGCGCCGGCGCCGACGGATCGAACAACCAGTCGGCCAGGGCGCCCGACACCGTGCCGCGTACCGTCCACGTCTGCGTCGGGTCGCCCGCTGCGCCGCCGGAGAACGGCGCGCTGCTCGCGGCTACCACCGGGATCACGATCTTGTCGCCCTGCTTGTACCCAGCCATTCCGGTACCCCGGATCGTGACCGTGACCGTGTCGCCGTCCTTCAGCCGGTGCTCGCACGCCGTGACGATGCCGAACCCGAACTCCCGGCTCGATGCCGGCGTGCCGTCGCACCCGAGCACCGCCGACACATACGGCTGATTCGTGAATGCGGGGAGATACTCGCCGGACTCGTCCACCCACCAGTGCGACGCCTCCGGATAGTCGCGCCAGCAGCTGCCCCCGCTCACACTGCTGCTGGCGTCAGATTTTGGGACGATGCCCGCCATCGCCCGGACGTGGTCCATCATCGAGCCGACGAGCCGCGGCCACGAATCGTCGCCGGTCCATGCATAGATCCTCGTGCGCCCTTCGGCCAGTTCCCAGACTGCCGTGCCGTCCGTGATGTCGCCGGCCTCCGTCGGCCATGTCGGCTCCGTCGTGCCCGTCGTGCCGGCCGTCTTGACCACATAGAAATAGCCCGTACCGGGATCGATCTTGTCGCCGAGCGCCACCGCCTGCGATGCCTTCCAGTAGTACGGCTGCGCCTCGTACGAGATCGATGGCGTCGTGCTGTCCACCCACGGGCCGGATCCCACCCAGTTCGGCTCGGTTGCCCCCAGCGACTCCGGCGGCGAGCTGGAGTCATAGGCGTACGGCACACCCAGGATCCGATACAGCCGCCCCGTTTTCGTCGACGAGCGGATATAGCGCAGCGAGATCGACGACTCAGACGAGGACGGCTGGATCGTCCGGATCGACAGCCCGGGCAGGTACTGCGGGGCGCTGATCGGCGCCCCGCCCAGCAGTTCGTAGGGGTCCAGATCGGTCTGCAGACCAGCCCAGTACGCATCCCACTGAGCCAGAGCACCCGCGTCCTCGTAGATCTCCGACAGACAGCTCGCCAGCGCGCGCACAGTCTGATCTGCGATCTCGATATCCGTCCGATCCGAGAACACGCGATCGGCCTCGCTCGTGCTCTGCTTGATCCCTGTATTGGTCTCGACGAACCCAGCACGCCACGCATACAACTGCACCAGCCGCGTCTGATACGCCGCATCGAGTGCCATACCCGTACCTCCCACATCCAGCCCCAGGCATGCGCCCGAGAGATTGAGCGCCGGCAAGTCTGCGCACACGCAATCGGCCGGCGGGCGCTTGCGGTACGTGAACGTGATGCTCTTATCGGTCGCGGCCGCGCCCAGCGACAGCGGTTTGAAGCACAGCGCCGGCAGCCCCTCGTCCGCCTCGCGCGAGGCCAGCTGCACCAGCGCGCTGATGCGCGCGCCGTCCGCGTTGCTCGCGGGCAGCGGTATCCGAAACCGCACCGGCCCTGAGGTGTACAGCTCGCCGGCCACGGCCGCCGGCAGCTCGCCCGACACGCCGCCGCGGACCGTCCACAGCGGCGCCACGCTCTGCCCTGCGTAGGTCAGCACAAGGTTCTCGGTGGGCGCGGCGGGCGCCACCTCCACCACCTCCACCACGCCGCCCGTCGACGGCATCGCATGCGCATCGGTGCGCAGCGGGATATCCGTCACCGCCATGCCACCGGGCGCCGTATCGCGTGCCACCAGGCCGCGCACCCGCGCCAGCGCGCTGCGCGCCTCCACCTGGCTCAGAAAGTCGTAGATCGTCACCGCCGCATACACCTCGGTGCTCACGCCATCCGTCAGCGACAGCGCGTAGTCGCCCGCCACCTGCAGCAGCCGCACATCCGCCGGAATCTCGTAGGCCGTCGCCGGATCCAGCCGATACACGAACCGGCCGCCCTCCCACGTCTTCCACGCCCGATGCACCGCCGGAAAGCCCTCGAACTGCACCCGCAGCGCCGCATCCGGGATGCCCGCATCCGTCGCCGCCGGCTGGCCCCAGTCCCACTGCGGCCCCTCCAGGCTGTCCGTTCCGGCCGCAATCGGCTCGATCGTCGCGTACTGCATCGGCGTCAGCGTCAGATTGCGCGTCACCGACAGCGCCAGCGCGTTGCCCGCCACGCCGGTGGCCCGCGCCACCAGCGCCGCCCCGTAGAACTCCAGCGACGCGGGCACGGGCTCCGCGCCCGCGTCGAGCAGCGCGAAGGTCAGCTCCTCCGGCACCGCGGCAGGCGACAGCGCGTCGATCGACAGCACCCCATTGCCCACGCCCCGAATCACCGGCGACGACGGCGTCAGCGCCCCGCCCGAGCCCGACACCACCTCCACATCCACCACGGTATCCGCCGCGCCCGTATAGCTTCCGCTCACCACCAGCCGGCCGCCGCCCTGGCGCGACTGCGCCACGAGGCGCACGTCGTCGCTGGCGCGCTGTGCGCTCGCCGTCAGCGTCGCGGCCGACACGCGGTTGTGCTTGTTGGAGAGAATCCGGTTCACCGAGATCGACATTTACAGCGCCCCTTTCCTTTGCAGATCCGTGATCACCGGCCCGAGCTGGCGCGCAAAAGCCTCGAGGCTTGCGCGGTCGCCCGAGAAAATGCCGGACCCCGGCAGATTGATGTTGAGCGTGGTCTGCCTGGCGCCCGCCGCAGCCGCGGCCGGTGCGGCCGCCTGCACCCCGGCGCCGCCCGCCGACACGCCCGACGAGCTGCCCGAGCTCGATCCGCGCGGCGTCGACGACGCATTCGTGCGCTGCCGCGCCTCGGCGCGGTAGATCTGGTCGATGAGCGTCAGTTGCTCCTGGAGCAAATTGATTTCCGTCTGCAGGCGCTGCACCTCGCCCTGGTTCTTTCGCAGCTCGGCCCGGCGCAGATCCAGCCGCGTCAGCTCGATCGTGCGCAGCACCTCGGCCTGGTCGCGCGACTGCCGCGCGCGCGCGATCTGCTCTTCCGTGCCGTTGAGCTCGAGCAATCGCAGGCGCAGCTGCTCCACGCCCTCGGCCGCGTTGCTCGCAAACTCCTGCTGCTTGGCGTCCAGGCGCTCCATCTCGGCCACATACGCCGCGGCCGCCGCCCGCGCCCCATCAAAAGCCCCCGCCGTGCCGCGCATCGACCGCCCGAGCTCCAGCGCGCTGTTGAACGTGTCCGACGCCACCCGCCGCGCCTCATCCGCGTAGCGGCTCTGCGCCGTCGTCGCATCCACCAGCGACACCGTCACCGACTTCACCGCCGCGTTCTGCGCGCGCGCGGCCTCCACCATGCTCTCGCCCGCCTCGCCGGCAGCCTCGCCCAGCTCGCGCGCGCTGTCGGCGGCGTCCTTGAGCGCCTGTCCGGCGCCCTTCACGCCGAACGCCGCCTCGGCCATCGTCTGCACGATCACCTTGCCGGTCTTGTCGACCTCCACCGCCAAACCCAGCGCCGACGCCTGCGCCTTCACCGTCGCATCCGCCACGCCGCCATTGGCCGCCACCGCCTGCTCCGCGTAGGCGGTGAACGCGGCCTGGAGCTCCTCCGCCGTCGCCTTGCCCGAGTCCCGGATCACCTCGAAAGCCTGCTTCGCATCCGCGGCCGCGCGGTCCATCTCCTTCTGCGACGTCACCCCCAGCTTGCGGAAAGCCTCTTCCACCGAGTTGATACCAGGTTGCACCTCGTCGGCCTTCTTGCCGATCTTCTCGATTGCCTCCGCAACCTGGTCAGCCGAGAGCTTTCCCTCACGTCCCAGGCGCTCGACATCCTGGCGCAGCACGGTAAGGGCCGCGGCGGAATCGCCAGCCTCCACCGCAAAGTCGATCGCGCCGATGAGCGCAGCGTTGGTATCGACGCCCGCGGCCTTCAGCTTGTCGAACCCGGCTTCAAGCGTCGCCAGATGCCCCAGAGCCGACTGCGCGCCGCTCGAGATCCCGGAGGAGAGCTGCGCAAAGTCCTGCCCGGTGGCGGCAATGCTCGTGCGCAACGCCCCGTCCATCGCCGCAGCGAGCGCCTCGACATCGCGCTGAGACTGTCCGAACGCGGCTTGGGCGGTGATCATGAACTGGCTCAGCTGCGCACCGTCGAGCTTGGCGAGCGCCTGCTGCCACGCGGCGCCCATCTCGTCGGCGGAGATCTTCCCGGTGTTCCTGAGCTCGACCAGCGCCTGGCCGAAACCTTGCACGCTCTCGAGCGCGCTGGCGTCGAACCCCTTGCCGACTTCCTGCAGGGCCGCGGCTGCATCCTTTCCCTTGGCCGCGAGCTCGTCGAACTGCGCAATGAAGAGCGACGCATCGACGGACAGCAGCGCCTCGATCTCGGCGCGGCTCATCCGCACGCCGACCTCGAACGCGGCCATCCCTTCGCGGGCCCGCTTCATCCCGGCCGCCGTCTGCTCGGCCGAGAACTCGCTTGCAATGCCGAGCTCCTTGGCGCCCTGGATGGCCATCTGCGCGCCAGCGTAGTACTTACGCGCACCGTCCAGGCGCTCGAAGTACGCCGTGCGCTCGGCCTCGGACAGGCGTGCGACCTCGCCCGCCGTCAGCACCACCGCGTTGCGGTAGGCATCGTTCTGGTAGGCGAGCGTCTGACCGTTGGCGATCATGCTGTGAGTGGCCTCGCGCATGGTCTGCTCGGCGCGCCGCATCGCATCGCCCGCCTCGCCCCAGCTCGCGACGGTTTCGCCGATGGCCTTACCCACCGTGGTCAGCACTTCGTAGCCGACCACCGCCAGGGCGATCTTCACCGTCCCTGGTAATGCGGCCAGGCCGGCGCGCAGCCCGCCCACCCGCTTGGTGGCCGCCAGGGCTTCGGCGCCAAACTTGGTCACCTGTGGGATCAGCTTCGCGGCAAACACCGCCAGCCCCACTTCGCCGGCCACGACAGCCAGCTTGGCAATGTCGTCGAGGTTGTTGGCGACACCCTCCAAGGCACGCGCCACGGTGGCGGAAGCCCCGTTCGCCTGGTCGAGCTCGCCGATGAACTGCGTCCAGTTCGTCGACAGGTTGGTGAGCGAGCGGCCAATGGTCAGCGGAAGTTTGGCGAACTCCGCGTCGATGGTGCGCGCCTGCGACTGCAATGCCGAGATCACCACCTCGCTGGTGAGCTTGCCTTGCTCGGCCATTGCGCGCAGGGCGCCGATCGGCACGCCCAGTCCGTCGGCCAGCGCCTTTGCCAGGCGTGGCGATTGCTCCATCACCGAATTGAACTCGTCGCCACGCAGCGTGCCCGACTGCAGGCCCTGGATCAGCTGTGTGAGGGCGGCGTCCGCGCTGGCCGCCGACGCGCCCGAGACCTGGTTGGCCTTGTTGATGGACTCGGTCAGGCGGAGAACGCCTTCTTGCGTCAGGCCCACCTCCTCGCCGGCACGCGCGAGTGCGCCGACCAGGCCGGTGGTGCTCTCGAGCCCCGAGTATGTCGCCCGGGCGAGCTCGGCGGTCTGGGCCAAGGTGAGGTTGAACCCCGCCTGGCTGCTGTTGACCAGGTCGATGCGGGCGCCGAGGTTGGCGTACTCGTCCGCAGTGCGCCCCAGGTCGATTGCGGTCTGCAGGCCGAGCTGCGCCCCCGCGAACTGCAGCAGGCGCGACTGCACGGTCGAGAGCTGCTCGGAGATCGAGCGCACCCCCTTTGCCGCCTGCGAAAACCCCTTTTCCGTCTGTGCGCCTGCCGCCTGGGCAGTGCTGCCTACGCTTGCCAGGCGAGCGCGCAACTCCCCGGCGCGCTGCGCCGCCTGCTGCGCACTGCCCGCCAGGCGCACCTGGGCGCCGGCCAGATCGGTCGATGCGATGCCCGCGCTGGCCAGCGCCTGGCGGGTGTTGTGCAGCGCCAGGCGCTGCGCCTCGTAGGCCGTCTTGGCGCGGCCGGCCTCGTGGCGGTTCTGCTCGAACGCGCGCTGCGCCTTGTCGGCCGCACTCCCGGCTTCTTTGAGTGCTTGCGCCGTTGGTCGGTAATCGCCGGCGAGCGTGCGCACGGCCTGCCCGACGGTCGCGCTCTCCTTGCGCAGCTCCGCAAGCCGTGTCCGCGCCTCGCGGATCTGGCCGGCGTACTCGGCGGTGTCGGCGCCGCTCGCCTTCGAAGCAGTGCGCAGGGTCTTGAGCTCGGCCGCGGCGGCGGCCACCGACACCTTCAGCTCGTCGTGACGCGTACGGGCTTCGCCGAGCGCCGCTGCGGCCTCGCGCTCGGCCGTAGTGGCTGCAGCGAGCGTCGCCTGCTTGGCCCGTAGCTCCTGGGCAGCGGCGCGCGTGGCCGCCTGTGCGGTCTGCAGCGCCTCGGCGTAGGCCACCGTCTCGCGCTTGGCCTCGGCAAACGCGCCGACCAAGCGCTCCTTCGCGGCCAGGCCGTCGATCTCCTCGGCCAGGCGCTGAAACTCGGGCGCCGCATCGCCCGCCCCCTCGCCCAGGCCGGCCACCTCGCGCGACAGCGCCGCCAGCTTGCCATCGCCGGCGGTGTCCACTTTAATGACGACGTTGGTTTCGATCGGGTTCGCCATGACGCGCTTATCTCTTCAATGCTTCGCCCTGGCCTTGCTGCTGTTCCTGGTCAGCCTGGGCGGTGCGGGCTGGGCCATCACCGGCGCCTTGCTGGCGCTCGGCCTGGGCGTCGTGCTGGCCGTGCTGGACCTGATCGGCCAGGCCATGTCGTAAGCCCCGCCTAGCTTCCGGGGCATCGACACAGCCTTGCCGGTATGGGCGCTCGCCTGGATCGCGAGCGCCCTTCGCAGCTGACTCAGATCAACGAGATCCGCATGAAGCCGCCGTAGTCGGCGTCGGACTGCATCTCGCTCACGAAGAGCGCCTCGCCGCTCAGTTCCAGCGACGCCTCGTCGTCGCCGAGCCACGAGAAATCGCCCCCCATCGCCAGGCTCACGCGCGGAATCACGATGCGTGCCCGCTGGCCGTCGTCGTTGACGCCATTGAAGATCACCCCGCGCTCCACGTTCGTCGTCGCGAATGCGGCGATGTTGGTGTATTCGCCGTAGCTGTAATCGACCTTGACCGGCTCGACGTGGGCGGCGGGGTGCGCGATCAGGCGGCAGCGGGCGTGCTTCGCGTCCTCGATCGCATAGTGCGTATCGAGGACGTACACGAGCGGGGTCACCGCAGTGCTGTCCTCGATCACGACGTTGGTCACGTCGGGGTGGCGCAGCGTGAAGTAGTCGCCGACGGCGAGCTGGGGCAGGACTTCGGAGGTCACCGTGCCCGCGGCCTGCAGCACGGCGTCGCCATAGAAGGCGGCGGCGAGGGTGCGGCCCGAGAACTGCACCATGGAGAGCGAGACGGAAAGACTCTTGCCCGTGGTGCGCTCCTTCAGGGTCAGGCGCTGGCCCGAGCAGCTCTCCGCGATCCGCGCCTTCTCGACCGACAGCGACGTGGTGAGCGACGAGGTGCCGCATCCGATGCGGTACAGATCCACGAGATAGCCCATGTCGGGCGTGCCATTGATCGGGTCGTAGCGACCGATCATTACCGGCCCTTGCCCGTCCCAAATGATCGGGGTGTTCTGGTTCATGCGTTACTCCTTGGCTTTCGGGGGTTTCGCCGGGGCTTCATCGCCCGCGGCAGGCGGGGGGGCGGGCATGGCCACGCCAATGCCGATCAGCCAGTCGGCCTGCGGCGCCGGCATCGTCAGCTCGGCGCCGGCGGGGTACTTGCGGCCCGCATGGGTATGGGCCGACTTCAGTTTGATCCGCGTCATCTCGGGGTCTCCATGGTTGCGGTCGGGGGGTGTTGCTAGGCATCGCGCCGCTGCGGCGCGGCCGGCATGCATTCAGGTCGGCGCTCAGCGTTTCATCGTTACGGCTCTCCTGTGCAGGCCGCACGCACTCGCATCGGCGCGCGCCATCCCAGCGGGAAGTAGCCGAACCCCGCGCGATAGCCGGCGGCCGGCGCCCCATCCAGGCTCAGCGGCTTGTAGCCGCGCAGGTCCGGCCGCCATCCGCCCAGGGCGCCGATCACCGCCCCCATCAACGGGCCTGCATCGGCCCGCACGGCCTCGTTGGTGGCCAGCGTGCTCACGTTGCGCACGGCGATCACGGTGAGCCAGAGCTGATCCAGCTCCTCCCATCCGCTCGCGGGCGCGCGGCCCGGGCGGTAGTCGCGGTACAACACATGCACCGCCGGGGTGAGCTGGGTGCCCTCGGTCAGCCCCGCCAGGTCGCGCGCCGCCAGCACATGCACGTGCGCCGGCAGCGTGGCGCGCAGGCGGTCGAGCAACAGCGGCTCGAGCGCCATGAAGTCGATCGGCTCGGCGGCCATCAGCAGCAACCCGTGGCAGCAGGAGGGGTGAAACGAAGGGAGAGAGCGCGGGCCAGCATGGGATCGGTCGCAGGTCGCGGGCAGTGGATGTGCCGCGATCTTCGTCCTCATGCGCCCGGAGCGCTAAATGAAGGGGTTCATTGTCGGCGGAGGTGGCCGATCAGATTGCGCGGAGCACGGCGGCGCGCAGGGATACTCGATCGAGCGTGCCGGCCGGGGGGCCGGCAGAAGGGGTCAGAAGCCGCGCAGGGCGTCGTCTGTGATCTGGCGCGGGGCGAAGAAGTCGTACACCTCGGCGCTGCCCGACTGGGCATCGGCGGCGATCAATTCGCCGGGCGAACCGCCCCAGGGGCACGCGAGCTGCAGGGTGCCGCTGGCAAGGTCGTCCAGCGTGGCCCGGGCCTGCTTGTAGCGACGCACCACCTCGTGCTCGGGGGCTGCGTCGTCGTACAGGAAATAGCGTGCGATGTCGCACGTCAGGCGGGTGAGCTGGGGCGGCGCCACAACAGACGGCTCGGTCGCAGGGGGCACCGGCGGGCGTACGCACCCCGCCAAGGGCAGACGGTAGATGCGTCCGATCGCGCTGTCGACCTCCATCTGCGCATCGTGGATCGCGATCTGCACGCGCGTGGTGTCGATCGTGGTCGGCGGGCGGTGCAGTGTGTCGGTGAGCTGCACCAGTTCGGCCTGCCCGAAGCGGGTGACCATGTCGGCGAGGGTGGCGTATTTCATGGGGTAGTCATCCAATTCGACGCCGGAGGCCTCACCGACGATCAGCGCGAGGAAGGCGGCGAACTCGGCGCCGGGGGCGGTGCCAGCCGGATCGGCGGCGGTCTCCCCGGTCGCCGTTCCAGTGATCCAGGCCAGGAAGGTCTGCCAGGCATGCGCCGGCACGCTCGCTGCGCCGCTTGCTGCGCCTGCGGCGAGGCCGGCGAGCGCGACGACAACGGTTGTACCGTGCGCCGAGCCATTCGCGGCGGCCGAGGCCGCACCGGCGATCAGGCTGCTGGACGATGCGATCGCCGCACCGGCAGCACCTGCGGCGCCCATCGCCGCGCCGGGCAGCACCGAGACGGCAACGACGAAGCTTGCACCGCTTACCGAGCCGTTCGCGCCGGCAGAGGCTGCACCGGCGATCAGGCTGACGGACGATGTGAGCCCCGTACTGGCAGCGCCGGCGGCGCCCGTAGCCACACCGGGAAGGAGGGATGCCGCGGCGGCAGCCATGACCGCGCCGGGCGCGCTGGCCGCAATACCGGCGGCAACGGCGCCAGGGGTCAGCGCTGCAGCAACGGCAAGGCTCGCGCCGCTTGCGACTGCCGCGCCCGAAGCGGATCCAGATACGATCGCTCCCGCTGCGTTCAGCGTCGCGCCTGGCGCAGTTCCGACGCTCGCACCGGTCGCGCCACCGGCGATCAGTGCGCCGGCGACTGGCAAGAGCGCATCCGTTGCGATCGCCGCGCCCGATGCGCTGCCTGTTGCGATGCTGCTCGCGATGGAAAGCGTTATCCCGCCGGCTGCCCCCGCCGCAGCGGCAGCGCCGGCGGTGGCGAGCAACGCCGAGCACGACACCGACGCCCCCGCAGCCGCGGCACCACCCGACGCCGGTGCGGGCAGTAGCGTGGTGGCGCATGCGATGGTGGCGCCGCCTGCTGCCCCCGCGACGCCCCCACTGACCTCGGCGGCTCGCGTCCCCAGCGCCGTCGTGCCGAGCGGCGCCGTGCCCAGCGTCACAGCGGCCAGCCTTCGTCGATACGGTACGCCGCCACGGCTGCGAACGTCGTCAGTGCGCCGATCTCGTCGCGCTTGCGTCCGTCCGTACCCGCGATCGCCGCGCGGGCCTGCTGGAACGCGGCGGCGTTGCCTTCGATCTTGGCCACCAGCGTCTCGACCGGGATCCCGCGAATCGCCGCCTCGGCCTGGATTGCCGTACCGACCTCGCCCGACGCGCGATAGGCGGCCGACTCAGCCAGCAGGATGGGCCATCCGGCCATTTCGGCCGCGCTAATGCCTGCCGTCACCGCGTCGTACAGTGCGCGCGCCTGCGCCGCCACGCGGCGTTGTTGCTCGGCCTTGGCCTGCTCGAGCGTGTAGCCGTCGATGATGCGCTGCACGGCGTCATCGTCGCTGCTAATCCACACGCCGTCGCGCTGCTCGAGCCAGTGCCCGGCATCGGTGACCGCGCGGTGAAGGCCGGCGCCTTTTTCGATGTAGTCGATCATGCCTGCACCATCGCGATCATGGGGTCGGTCTGCGTACGGTCTTCCCCGTTATCCACACCGGCCCGCACCATTGCGTCGGTGATGCTCGTCCAGCCGGCCGCGACGTTGTTCGACGAGCCGCCACGCGGGAACAGATTGCCTCCGAACTGCAGCACGTACGGGTCCATCAGCCCTGCATGCGCCGCCAGGATGTTCGGCGCCCCGTCGCACAACACGCCGATGTAATAGCGCGCGAGCGGCATCGGTACGGGCGCCGCAAACGTCGCCGTCTTGATGCCTGACGTAGACGTGGGAATATCCCCGGTCTGCGCGATGATTCGGGACGTCGTGACGGGGTCCCCGGGTTCGACGATCGCAATGCGCATCTTTGTGCCCCCCGCGCTGAAGAGGCTCAGTCGCACTCCGGTCGCAAACCGATCGATGCCGGACGGCCAGACAAACGGGAACCACATCAGGCGGTTTGCACCGAACGGGGTGTAGCCGGAGTTGTCCGGGTTGCCGGACAACTTCACCATATGCGCCGACAACACCGTAGCTTTGGTACGGTCGAGCGAGCCGCCCCCTGCGCCGATGCCGTTCGTGTCCGCATGTGCAGTGCAGAACACATCGCTCGTCCCCGCCAGCGGCAGCCGGGTCGCCGGGTTCTTGGTGTACGTGCCGCTCTCGAATTTCGCGGTTACCGCGGACCGCTCGAGCGTGTTCCCCGCAGCCAGACGGCCGACGCCCCACTCCCAGTTTTCGCCGGACTTGATCGCGTAGTCGACGAACTGACCGACACCGAGCACCTGCGCAAAGCGCGGGTGCCCGGCCACGGCGGCGAGCGTGACCGTGCCGGTGCCCGTGGTGGCAGTCGTCTCTCTGGCCGCGTTCGCGAGCATGTCAGTTCTGCTTGCGGTAGGTCGATGCCGCCAGCGCAAAGGCGGCCGCAGTGCTGGCGACATCGGCGCCAAAGTCATTCACCGCCACCAGCTCGTCGGCCGTCGCCGCGCCGCCGCGCGCCTTGTAGTACACCGCGTAGCGCGCGGTGATGGTGGCGTTGGCCCACGTCGCGCCGCCGAGCGAGATGTCGACACGGTCGTTTGCGGTGTCGACCGCGCCTACTGCCACGACGACTGCGGCACCGCCGGCGGTGTAGCCGGCGCCGACCACTTCGTTGGTCACGTCGCTGCGCTTGGCCCAGGTGTCCTTGTTGGGCGCGGCAGCCGCGGTGAGCAGCATGACCTTGAAGCTGTCGGTGTCGAAGTCGATGGCGCCGGTCGCTTCGTCGCGGACGGCGCTGTTGAAGATGAAGCTGGGCATGTCAACTCCTAAAAACTACGCGTTATGCGTGCAGGTGGCGGTACAACACCACCTCGATCATCTGCCCGGCCGCGGTAGCAGCCTCGAGCGCCTTGCCGCAGTGGTCGGTGTTGCTACCCACGGCAGCCTTGCCGCTGCCGTCGGCCGCGGGCTTGACGAAGGCGTGGGCGGCGATCGGGGCGCTGGCCTCGACCAGCGCGCTGTAGCCGGTGATCACCGACACCGTGCTGCCGATGGCGGCGGCGTGCTCGCTCACCCCCATCGAATCGGCCGAGGTGCCGCCGGCGGCGGTGGCGTGTGCGCCGTTGAAGGCCACGAAACGGGCTTTCTCGATCGCGGCGGTGGCCACCACGGTGGCGGCGTGTTGCTTGTCGTACTGGCGTCCCATGGCGGGCTCCTAAGTGGTGGCGGTCAGGTCTTCTTCTTGCCGGCAGCGGGCACGGCGGGTTCTGCCGCGGCCTCCGTCGAAGGGGCCGCGGCAAGCTCGGCCGCGGCCCCCGAGCCTTCGCCGGCGGAGGTATGGGTGCCGGGGATTGCGCCCCCGGCTGCGCCCGCCTCATTGCTGCCGGCGGCTTCGCTCACGAAAGAGTTCGGTTCGGCGATGCGCTTCTCGACCGCGCCCAGGCTCACGAGCTCGTCGAGCACGGTCAGCGGCAGCGCGTCGGGCAGCGTCTCGCCCGGCTTGAAGTTGACGCGCACGCCGTCGAGCAGCAGCGCGACGCCGGCGACGCACACATGGGCGATCAGGTTCTGACTCATGTGCTCGCGCCTCACTTCGGGTTCTGAAACAGGAAGGCGGCGGTGTTGTACGCCACGTTCGGGCGGCGCTCGTAGGTGGCGCCATACACCCAGCTCTTGAGGCCGGCCTCGTAGTACGGCGTCTCGGCGAAGGGGTGGCCCTCGAGCACGTTGGTGAAACCAAAGCCGGGCTCGGCCAGGCTGATGTCGCTGGTGCCTGCGCCGCCGATGCGCGGCACGTAGGCCAGCACCGCGTTGTTGCCCCACACGTCCTGCCCGGTGTCGGTGTCGTCGATCCACACCGCATCGCCGACGTGGATCTCCTCGAGGTTGAGGATGTTCTTGAGCTGCTCGGTGGTGGCCGGGCCCATCTGGCTGTCGGGCAGGTAGGTGCGCACCTGCTCGTTGAAGCGCAGCGCGTTCCAGCCGTCCGCGCTCAGCGTGAGCGTGTTCGGGCGCTTGCCGATCTTCTTGCGGATGATCTCGCTGGCGGCGGCGATGTCGGTCACCGGCGTGCCGGTCGAGGCGCTCCACTTGGTGCCGGCGGCCAGCGCCAGGGTGTGGCCCGCGGCATAGGTGCCCACGGTGGTGGCCAGCGTGGCCACCTCGAGCTCGTAGTCCAGACCGAGGATGTCGTTGGCCGTGGTCATGGCGATGCGGCTGATGTCGAGGTTGGCGCCCACGTTGAGCCGGCGCGCCTCGTCGGCCTCGCGGATCAGCTCGCGCGGAATCGGCACCTCGACCGAGTACTGGTCGACCGAGTAGGTCTTGTCCTGGTACTTGATGTTCACGCGCTTGGTCACGGTGCCCGGCGCACGGCGCAGGCTGTAGCGGCGGAAGCGCTCATCGCCCATCTGCGCCAGCGTCACCGCCGACAGGCTCTGCGGCAGGCGCGGCATGAGGCGCTCGGCCACGTAGCTGCCCTGGCCCATGCCGAGCAGCAGGTTGGTGAGGATGGGGTTCTGCTTCAGCCGGATCTCGGCGGGGGTCATCATGGCGGCGGCGTCCTTCTATATAGGGGGGTCAGGCGGTGAAGCTGGCGACGGCGGAGACCGCCTCGGCGTAGCTCACCTTGTGCTGCGCGGCGTAGGCGCGGGCGCGGGAGTCGATCTCGGCATCGGACAGGCCCTGGGCGCTGCCGGCGGTGGGCGCGGCGGTGCCGGGCGCGAACTCGCCGAAGCTCACCACCGGCTGGGCCGCGGCGAGCAGGCCCTTGAGCCATTCGGCCGGGGGCACTTCCTTGGTGGCGCCGCCCTCGGCGAACTTCACCGGCTGAGCGTCGGCCAGGGTTTCGAGCACGGCCACCGCGGCGTCCTTGTCCTTGGGCAGCAGCCGGCCGGCCTTGACCTGGTCGTCGGCAAACGACACGAAGCCGGCATGGCGGTCGCGGCGCGCCTGTTCGGCGAACTGCGCCAGTTGCGCCTTGGCGGCGGCGGCCTCGGCCTCGGCCGCGGTCTTGGCGTCGAGGGCGGCCTTGGCGTCGGCTTCGGCCTTGGCGGCGCGGTCCTGCGCGTCCTTGATTTCCTGCGTCATGGATTGCTCCTGGTGGGGGGGATGGGGGGGATTGGCGGCCGGCCCCGGCTCGCCCTCGGAAAAGCTCACGGTGCCGGCGGCGTCGTCGGCAAAGTCCTTGAGCCCGGCAATGGCCGGCGGCTGCGCGCCCAGAAAGGCGACGTGCCGCAGGTACCACTGGCCGGGCTTGGGGTTGTTGGGGTGCTGCGGGGGGTAGAACGAGGCCGACCGCTTCTTGAAGCGGCCGGCGGCCACCATTTCGGCGAACTGCGGCTCGACCTGGTGCGCATCGACGACCAGGCGGCCGGCGGCGTTGCGCGCCACGCGCTTCACCCAGCCGTAGGCCGGGAGGTTGTGCGCGGGGTGGCCGACGGTGAGCGGCGCTTCGCGCACGGCCGGGTCGTAGGCCTCGACCATGCCGGCCACGTCGGCGTCGGAGAATTCATGCACCGCGCCCGCGTCGTCGATGTGCCGACCGGGGCGGAAGATCTCGATGGAGGGAGGAAGCTGTGCGGTAGCCATGCCCCGCACTGTGTCCGCGCGGGGATGGGGGCGCTAAATGAAGCGCTTCATTGCTTTCCGGCCGGCAGCGGGTACCGGCCGAAGTGCATGCGCACATACAGCGCGCACACCAGGGTGCCCAGGGCGAGCACCGACTCAGTGTACGCGTTTTGCGGGGTCACCCCGAGCGCGCGGCCGAGCTCGGCCAGCGTGCAGTGGGCGTCCAGGTGCTTCGACAGGATCACCCCGATGCGGTAGCGGGTGCTCCAGTTGGCCTGCGCCCCGGGGCGCAGGCGAGCGAACAGCGACAGCAGTTCGGTGAGGTCGGGCGCATCGGCCGCGTTCGATTTCACCGCGGCCACCCCTGCGCCTTTTTATAAAAGCCCCTGGCGCCACGAACGCCCGCTCGCGCAGGCATCCGGGGCGGCAGCGCCCCACAAACGGCACGGCGGGCCGATTTCACGATCTGCCCTCGGCAACGCCGCCTGCGTCCAGTCCGGGCAGCTTGCCCTGCCGGCGCTCGAACTCCTCCCGACCGCGGCGCTCGACGATGGAGTACACGTGGCGCTCGGTCACCCCGAAGGCCTGCGCCAGGGCGCGGTGGTTGTGCCCGGTGAAGCGCGCCAGGATCTGGCGGTCGCGCAGGCTCAGCTCGTAGCCCTGGCCCTTGGCCAGATAGAACTGGCTGCCGCCGAGCTCGGCGCGCAGCCCTTCGGCCAGCTCGAGCGCGAGGTGAGCATGCGCCGTGGCCTCACCAGGCAGGCGGTCGCGCAGCGACAGGTACAGGCGCTCGGCGATGCGCGCCCAGTTCTCCGGGTAGGCCGGGTCCAGCAGCGCAGCGAGCGGGGCCAGCTCGTCGACCGTGGCGCGGGCCAGGCGGCTCGGCTCGGCGCTCATGTCAGCGGGCCTCCCATTGCTTGAGGGACTCGATCAGGGTGTGCTCCTGTGCCGGGGTGAGCCATTCCAGGCGTTGCACCTGGTTGTCGGTCTGCCCGGCGATCCAGCCCAGCAGGCCCGCCATGCGGCGGTTGCGCACCTTGCCCTGGTCGGCCAGCGTCTGCCACAGCGCCCACATCTTCTTTTGCCGGGGCGAAAGCGGCTTTTGATGCGCACCGCCCGCCCGCGGCCAGCCCGAATCGTGGAAGTGCTCGATGACGGCGTGCAGCTCGGCCGCGCTGCAGTCCTTGCTGCTGGTCTTGCCGGCGGCAAAGCGCGCCAGCGTAAGGCGGTAGGTGTCGTCATCCAGGCCGAGGTCGCGCTTGGCGGTGTGGATCTGGCGGATCAGTTGGGCGTGCTGCGCCGCTCGGGCGGCGGTGAGGGCGGCGGAGACCATGGTCAGCTCACCTCCGCTTCGATCGGGTGAATGTGGAAGTAGGTGGTGTCACCGATGCGGTCGATCTGTGTGGCGCGGTGCGTGCCCGGCGTCCAGACCTTGTCCATCAGCCGCTCGACGGCGACCTGCGCGCTGTTCCTGCTGCTCGCGCACTTGCCGTTGGGGAAGCGGGCGCTATAGGTGCCGTTGCGATCGCGCACGGCGACTTCGATCGGGTAAGCCATGTCACACCGCCGCCAGGTCGAGCGCGATCGCGCGGTACTGGTCCGAGTCGCCGATGCGCTGGTACACGCGCACATAGGTGGCTGTGCCGGTGCTCTGGATGCTGTCGCGGATGGCCTCCATGGCGCGCTGCCATTCGGCGTCGTCGATCTCGAGGCGCAGCAGCTCGAGCACCGCGGTGGTCTTGATCTGGCCCTTGGTGTCGGTGCGGAAGGCGCGATCGACCAGGGCGCGGATGTGCGGGTTGGCGCCTTCGCTCCAGCGGTCGATGCAGCCGTTGATGAGCGCCTTGGCGGCTTCGAGCTCTTCGGTGAAGGCGATGCGCTCGGCCACCTGGCGCACCACCTTGTACTGGCCGTCGTAGGTGCTGATCTGCACGTTCCCTTTCTTGCCGCCGAGGTTCACCTCGTACTTTTCGCCGGCGATGCGCACCAGGTCGGCCACGTCGCCGAGGGCGCGGGCCTTGAATTCGCGCAGGCGCTGGTTGAGGGCGACCGCCTCGACGGCGATCTCGCGCGCGACCTGGTCGCGCAGCAGGTCCTGTTCGCGCACCTGGTCGATCGGCACCAGGTGGTTGGCGGCGTTGCGCATGTAGCCGGCGGGGGCGTCGTCATGCACCGAGGTTGCGCGGGTGGCGCTGGGGGTGTTCGGGGTGGTCATGGTCGTGTCCTGTCATGCGGGTGGAAAGCTGTTGCATCAGTGCGGCAAGGCGGGCGCGGTTGGCGGCGCGCTCTTCGGCCGTCATCGGCGGGGGCGGCAGCGCGGTGGGCGGTGCGCGGATGGGCAGCGCATCGAGCAGCTGGCGCGGCGCCGGCCAGGTGGTGCATTGCGCGTACAGCGTGCGGAAGGCGGCCTGCAGGCGGGGCGCGTCCTGCGCTTCGGCCCAGCTCGCGGCCCGCACGGCCAGCGCCGCCAGCCAGATGTCGAGGGTGAGCGTGACCGCGTCCTCGCCCGGTGCACCGGGCAGGCGCAGGGCGACCAGGCCCTGCAGGCCGCGGGCCACCTCGCGCTCGATCCAGCGGGCGATCTCAGCCACGGGCGCGGTCCTCCAGGGCGGCGATGGCGCCCAGGGTGCGCGAGGGCTGCGCGGGGCGTGCCGTGGGCAGGTTGGCGGCCCCCTGGGCGGGCAGCGGCGCCGCCGCCACGGCGGCCGGGCGCCAGCCGCTGATCACCTCGTACAACCAGCCATGGGAGGTGAGCGGCAGCTTGAGGCGGCCCGTGTCGCGCGCCTCGAGCGCCTGGCCGATGGCCCAGATCCAGGCCTCGGGCGGCGCCGGCCAGGTGGCGCCGGCACGCTCGATGCGCTGGGCCTGCAGGTCGGGCACGATCTCGCGCAGCAGCTTGGCGACACGGTCCAGGCTCAGCTCGCGCTGCGCCGGCCGGAACAGGCCGATGTAGCGCGTGACCGCCGCACCCAGCGCCCCCGAGAGCTGGAAGACCAGGGCGAGCGCCTCGCGCGCGCCCTCGTGCGACATCAGCGCGTCCAGGCTCATCACGGCGCCGCAGTTGGGGCAGCGGGTTTTCATGCGGCAACCTCGCTGGCCCGCACGCGGCCCAGGCCGTCGAGCAGGCGGGCCAGGCGGGCCACGTCGGCGGGCGCGATCTGCAGCAGGTCGTCGCCGTCGTAGATCGACAGGCCACCGTCGTCCCACAAGGCAAAGTGGATCTGCACACGCGGCGCCTCGGCCACCTGGGCCGCGGCGGCACCGATATCGATGTCGTCGGCGGGCTCCATGCCGCCGAGGGCATCGGCGATGGCGGCCAGGCCGGCGACGACGTTGGCTGCCGGCATGGCGGGCGGTGTCGTGGCGGCAGGCACCTCAACCCTTTCGGCGGGGACGACGGAATGGTCGATCGCTGCCACTGGGTCGTACAAACGGTTCGCACGCTCGCCGGCCAGGCAGCCCCGGGCTACGCGCAGGCCGCCCAGCATCTCCTCGACCAGATAGCCCACCCCTTGGGAACTCAGACCCAGCTCACGCGCCACCTCGGCGTAGGTGAGCCCTTGCGCGAGCGGGCGGCCGCGAACGAGCTCGGCGATGCGGTCGCGGCGGTCTTTTCCGGAGGTGCGGCGGCAGGGCTTGTTGCTCATGGTGTTCTCCTCGATTGCGCGCCGGGCGGCCGGCGACTGTGGGAAGCGGCGCGGGGTTTCGGTGCGATGCACCGCGAAGCCGCCGCGGACGTTGAGGTCTCGCCAGCTGTGGTGCGCGACGGGCAGCCCGGTCGGCCAGATGGCCAGCCAGGGGGCCGGATCGGCGCCGCGCTGGATGTGCGCGGTATTGATGGCGCATCCGCGCCGCAACTGCTCGAGCGCCGCCCAGAAGTGCCGTTCGTCGCCGCCGAGCTGGGCGGCGATGTCGGCCGCCCGGGCCGGGCGCTTGCTGTTGTTGGGCGCGATCGCGGCGAGGATGCGGTCGGCGAGTGCGGCGGCGGCGGCCGGCGCGGCGGATGCGAGCGAGGTCATAGCCCGAGCGCCTCCCCCAGCTGCACGGTCAGCGCCAGCGCGGCAGCCTCGCTCAGGCGCAGGTGGCCGATGCGGCGCGGAGTGCTGCAGCCGCTGACCAGGTGCACCACCAGGCCGACGTCTCCATCGACGAGCTCGCCCGCGGTGAGGGTGACGCGGGCGCCGCGGTCGGCGATGTTGAGCGCGGTCTCGATCTCATGCTGGGTCGCCATGGTCAGCACCCCGCGATCACGTCGGCGGTCACGCGCGGCATGGCCACCGCGGCTGCGGCGTTCATGGCGCGCACCACCAGGTTGTTGCACACCAGCGGGTAGCAGATGCTGCGCGCCTCGGCCGGGCTGCCGCCACGCGGGCGGCGCACCAGGCGCACGCGGATGGCGTCGATCGCGGCCTCGTCGAGCACGCTGTCGATCGGCGTGCCGGCGCGGGCGAACTTGTGCGCCAGGTAGGGGCGCAGATCGTCGTCGAGCGGCAGCATTTCGCGACGCTCGCAGCGCTGCACGATCTCGCGCACGTCGCCGAGCTTGTCGCTGAGCGTGTTGTCGAGCTCGGGCTGGCCGATCAGCACTACACCGAGCAGGCGGCGCAGGCCGACCTTGAGCTCCATGTAGCCCTTGAGGGCGCGCAGCGTGCTCACCGGCAGGCGGTGCGCCTCTTCGATCACCAGCAGGTTGTTGTAGCCGGCCTGCTGGCTGGCGGCGAGCAGGTCACGTACGCGCTTGTTGCGCGCCTGGGTCGAGCTCGGGATGCTGCCCGAGGGGTCGAACTCGCGGATGATGGCCTCGGACACCTGCCCGGCCCACATCGGTTTGCCGCTGCGCTCGGTCTTTTCCATCTCCATCACGTAGGGCTTGATCACCACCACCGGGCGGTTCTCGATGCGGATGCGCTCCTCGAGCTCTTCGAGCAGGGTGGTCTTGCCGCTGCCCGATTCGCCCACGAGGGCCAGAAAGCCCTGGTTGAGCGCGCAGTCCATCAGCGCGGCACGGGTGCGGCGGGTGGCGGCGCTGGTGAAGACGTCGTCGAGCGCGCGCACGTCATCCACGAAGGGGCTGCGCGGCAGGCCGAAGTGCGCGCACGCATTCGGGGTCAGGGTTTCATTTCGAAGTAGCATCTGCTCGTCCTCGTCGTGCGGATCAGGTGAGTCGGTGGGTTCGGGGTGTTCCAGGGCCTCGGCCGCGCCGGCGGCGCCACCCTTGCGCGACCGGGGCCCGTGTTCGAATGCGCTTTCCACTTGCGCCGGCGTGGCGCCCGCGGCGGCAAGCGCCTGCTCGATGGCGGTGCGCAGCGCGCGGCGGCGGGCGCTGTTGCGCGGCCACATGCCGTGGTTGGCCAGTTGCGCCACGGTGGCCGGGCTGACTTCGGCGGCGCGCGCCAGCTCGCTCTGGTTGGTGCCCAATTGCAGCAGCAGCAGTTTCAGGTTCAGCACAGGATCTCCAGGGTTCATTGCCCACCCACCACGCGCAGACCGCTGCGCACGGTGAGGCGGTGCTTCAGTTGCTCGATGTCGGTGTCGGGCACGCCGTCCGGGTACCACTCGGCGATGCGGGCGTGGGTGTCGGCGGTCAGCGCCAGGCCGGCGCGCAGCAGCGCCTGGGCGGCCTGGAAGTGGGTCAGCAGCACGACCGGGCTGCGGTCGATCGACACCACCTTGGTGTCGAGCTCGGTGCCGCGGCGTGGCAGGTAGGTGGGCACCTGGGTCTGCTCGATGACCTTGGCCGGGTCGATGCGCCCGCCAAAGCTCGCCGCGCGCGTCTTGCGCACGGCCGCGGCCTCGGCGTCGGTGTCGGCACCGGTGGCCACGCGCTCGACCAGCTTGCGGTGAGTGTCGGCGGCGGTGTCGGCCTGGGCGGCGTAGTCCTCGCCGATCACTGGCGCGTCTGCGCGGAAGCCGACCTCGTCGCGCTCGACGCGCGGCACGGTGTGCAGCAGTTCGCTGCCGTCCTCGGCGCGATCGACGATCACCGCGGTGCCGGGCTTGTAGGGGTTGTAGGTGACCTCGAGCTTTTCGCCGACCATCACCCCGGGCAGCTCGCGCACGTCGTATTCGGCGCCCTTGAAGCTCACCGTGAGCGTGCCGCTGACCTTGCGCGACTCGGGTGCGTGGGTGAGCAGCTCGCGGGCGAGCTCGGCGTCGACCGTGCGCAGCTGCTCGGGCGTGATGTCCATCCAGGCGTCGAAGCGGGTGCGCCGGGTGCGGCTGTGCACCTTGCTGGCGTTGTACCAGCGGGCCCAGCGCACGGCCGCGGCGTTGAGCTCGTCGAGGTTGGCCACCGGCGACAGGCGCAGGCCCGACTCGAAGCTGCGCTCGATGATGTTGCGGGCGTTTTCCACCTGGCCGGTGGCGCGTGCATTGCCCGGCATGTGCGCCTCGAGCCGCACCTGCAGGCGGCGCGCGAGGTTCTTGAAGGCGCCCGCGGTGTTGGCGCTGCCCATGTCCATCATCAGGATGAAGGGCACGCCGTAGAACGGGCTGCCGCCTACCTGCTGGGTGAAGGTGATGAAGCTCTCGGCCAGGTTGGCGGCGCTCTCGGCGCCCAGCACGTAGTGCACGCGCAGGCTGCCCGAGTAGTGGTCGGTGGCCTCGTACGACCACACCCGGTCGGCCTCGATGCGGGCGAGGTTGCGCGGCTTGTTCTTGTAGAACTTGTCCGCCTCCATCACCTGCAGCCCGGCCTCGCGCGCGTCGCCCGCCTGCAGGTAGTACAGCACGCACAGCGAGGCGTCGATCTGCCACACGTGGTTGGGGTGCAGGCTGCGCAGCTCGGTGTGGGCGCTGGGGCGCAGCAGCTGGTCGGGGTGCAGGCGGTAGGTGCGCAGGGCGCGGGCGATGGCGCTGTCCGACAGCGGGCGCAGCTCGCCGGTGGCGGCGTCGAGCGCCTCGGCGCGAATCTCGCCGTTGGCGCGCAGCAGCTCCACCGCCTGGGGGATGCTCATGAGGCGCTTGTTGTTCTTGCGCAGGCTGTCCATCAGCAAGGCGCTGACGAGCACCGCCTCGGCGCGCGGCAGCGTGACGGCGCCGGCGTCGGAGCGTTGTTTGCGTTCGGGTTTCACGGTGATGTCCTTCAACTTGCGAAGCAGCGTGGCGCGCGCCATGCCCAGCTGGCGGCACGCCTCGTCGTACACCGCCGTCTTGCCGCCGTGGCCGGCGAGCTGGGCGCGGTGGTGCACGTCGTACAGGGCGTGGAGGAGCGCGGCGTTCATCGGATTCAGTCCCTGGCGTCGATCCAGCCGTGTTCGTCCGCCGACACCTCGGGCAGGGCAAACTCCGCACGCAGGGCGCGCAGGTCGTCTTCGAGCTGGCCGACGAGGCCGGCCATGAACACCGTGGGGCGAGCCTCCTGGAGGTCGAGCGCGATCAGCGCCTGGCGCAGCGCGCCGATGATGCCGCCGCGCACGTCGTTGGCCATGCGCGTGGCCTCGGCCTGCAGATCGGCCAGCACCTGGTCGGGCGGCGCCGCGGCGATGCGCTTGGCCTCGCGCTGCAGCGTCTCGATGCGCTGGGTCTTCTCGGCGGAGATTTCTTCGGTGGCCTTGAGCTCGTGGCGCAGTTCGCGCAGCTTGGCGCGCAGTTCCTTGACCGACATCGCGGCCACGTCGTCGAGCGTGAGTTCGCCGGTCTGGCCGGTGAGCTCGAGTTCCTCGACTTGATCGTCGTCGAGGATCAACAGCTCGAAGAGCTTTGTTTGGCTGCCGGCCGCAGTCAAAACGGACGTCGACGACCGATTTGAGAACTTTCGAGTAGCGCTCATGAAGTTTCGGGCGACACGATCGTTCAGCCCCAGCACGTCCAAGCGCGCCATGAACTGCCCGTGCTCGCACGCCGCCTTCAGCACCGTGAGCCCGCGCCCCACCTCCAAGCACGCCTCGACCGAGCGCCGCATGTTGGCGCTGATGTCGCGCTGGATCAGGTCCGGGTCGGTGCAGTCGGCTGGCAGCAAATAACCGACCTGCAGCGCCACGGCGCGTACGTGCTGTTCGGCCTCGACGTTGCGCACGGCGAGCTCGCGCACTTGCTCTCGCATCACTGCGAGCCCGTTGCTTGCCGATTCCGATTCATCCTCGACGTCGACAATGTCGGGCACGGCGAGGGGTTTGCGTCCTGCGGTCATTTTTTCTGGCTCCCTGGATAGGTGGTTCAGTAATCGCTGTTGCGGTGAATGGCAGCCTTGGCCTCGGCCAGGCGGGTTTCGGCGCGGCCGATGGCCGTATAGACCTTCACGGCCTGCTGCGGCAGGCGGGCGGTGAGGCGCCACAGGCCGGTGTCCTCGTCCTTCTCGGCCAGGCCGGCGGTGCGCAGGTTGTCGAGGTCGCGCGTCATCACGCCGGGCGAGCAGCCCACGGCCTTGGCCAGGGCGCCGGCGGCGTAGCCGTTGACCACGTCGCCGAAGAGCACCACGAGCAGGCGCAGCAGGCGCTGCTGCGCGGCGTTGGTGTAGTCGGTGTTGCGGCTCATGCGTCCCTCCGCGCGGCGGGGCCGTCGAAGAGGTGGCGCTCGCGCAGCACGTCCTGCAGGGCCTGCAGGGCGGCCTGGGTGGTGTCGCGCAGATCGATCACCTTCCCGAGCGCGTCAGCCACGCCGGCGGCGTCGAGCACGGCCTCGAGCGTCCAGCTGGTGGTGTTGACCATGGTCTGCTGGGCGCCGACCAGGTGGCGGGCGGTGAGCCAGTCGATGCGCCCGGCGCGCAGCAGGTCGGCGGCGATGCGGGCGTCCTGGAGGCAGGTCTGCATGCGCAGACGGGCCTGGTCGACAACGAGGTCGGCGGGGATGAAGGTGCTCATGGTCAGAACTCCAGTTCGGGTTGGTCGGCCTTCTCGACGTTGGCGCGGTGCCAGGCGAGCGATTCGAGGCCGGTGGTGAGCCGCCCCAGGGTGCTGTCGCGGTCGAGCGAGCCGCGCAGGTAGTCGAGCAGCGCGCCGATGGCGTCATTGACGGTGGCCTGCAGGGCATGCACGTCCTCGGCGCTGGCGGTGCGCCCGGTGGGGATGGCGACCACCACCGCGCCCTCGCGGCTGGCGAGGTAGCGCACCACGTGGACGGCGCCGGTGAGGTGCTGCCAGGCGATGAGCGCGCGCACCGGCATGGTGTCGGTCTCGATCCACTTGTAGAGGGTGGCGGGAGTGGTCCCGAGCAGCTCGGCCAGGCGCTCGACGTTGAGGCGGCGGTGCTTGAGCGCATGCGCCTTGTCCGCTTCGAACGCGGCGCGCAGCGAGCTGGGCACGGGGGAAGAATGGCGGCGGGTCATTGGAAGGGCTCGATCGGGGGCGGGCCGAAACAAATGGCGTTTTCGGGACGGGGAAATGACTTTTGCGTTGGCTAAGATGCAGGCGTCACAAACCCGAAGGAGGCCGTGATGAACGACGAAGAACTGCGGCAAGAAGTCGCGCAGCTGCGCGCCGAACTAGACCGACTGGACGACTGGGCAAGTGGGGTGCTGATGGCGCTGTCGGATGCGCTGTTGCCGCTGCTGAAGGCGAACCCGGAAGCGGCGCGCTATCTGGAGCCTCTGTGGCGCTCGGCGGCCGAGCGCTTCGAGCAGCTGGAAGCGGAACGTGGCCAGGCAGGGCAGTTTGCGGAGACGGCCGAGCTGCTCGAGGCGAAGACGATCCTGTATCGCCAGCTCCGGACGCTTGGCGCATGGCGCGGGCCTGGCGGCGAGACATGAGGACCTTGCCGTTGCGGCGCACACTCGCGGCGACGAGCGCGTCTTCCTGCGGATCGGCGGTGGCGCACAGCACGGTGACGAGCTCGCCTACCCTGCCCTCGGCCATGCGGTAGCGCTTGCCCTGCACCGTCACGGTGAGATCGGCGGCGATCCTGCGTTGCTGGCCTTCCCAGCCGGCGGGGAGATCGGGAATGAATACGGTGAGCATTTTTTCTGCCTTGAAAATCATTTGCCCGTCGTAGAATCGAGGGCGCGATGAAGAAAGGGAGCCACGGATGGACGGGTCATGGATCGGCGGCGTCGCCAGCAGCCTCACGGTGCTGAAGGAGCTCGGCGGCTTGCTGCTACACGAGCGCGACCGCCAGAAAGCGGCGACCATCCACATCGAGTTCACGGAAAAGCTCATCGAAGCGCAGGCCCAGCTTTTGCAGGTGCTCGGTGCCGTCGCCGAGCAGCAGCGGCAGGTTCCCGTCCTTGAGCAGCGCATACGCGAGCTGGAGGCTGGCCGTGCCGAGAAAGAGCGTTATGAGCTGGCCGTACTGGGCGTCGGCGGGGAGTTCTTTGCGTATCGCCTGCGTCGCGCCGGAGAACTGCTGGAGCGCGCCGACGAGGTGCCCCACTTCGTCTGCCAGCCGTGCTTCGAGGCGGGCAACAAGGTCGTGCTGTGCGGCAACGGGAGCGGCTACTGGCGGTGCCCCGTGTGCAGGCATGGCGGGGGAAGCTGAATGGGTGGTCATGGCGGGCCTCATGCGGCGAGCAAGCCGAGCCGGCGGGCGGCGCGGCGGTGGTAGGTGATGGCGGCGGGCGACTTGCCCAGGGGCGCGGCGATGTCGGCGCGGCAATAGCCGGCCTCGGTGCACTCGACCACCGGGCGCAACATCGGACGCACTTGGTCGAGCGCGGCGGCGAAACGCTCTGTCTTGGCGCGCAGCTCGGCCTCAATGGCGTTGAAGGCCTGGAGGAAGGCGATCTGCCAGGCCATCGCCTCGGCGCCGGTGAAGCGCATGGCGAGGAAGGCGAAGCCGTCGTGGGTGAGGCGGTATTCGGGTTGAGGTTTGTTCTGCTCGTTGAGGTAGGAGGACTCCGCAAAATTGCGGCGTCCGAACTCCGGATCGGGCAGTGCGTCGAGAAGATTCTTGATGGCTCGCAGGACCGTGTCGTGCCGCTTGCCGAAGCGCTCGGCGACGGCGCGGGACGTGGTGAAGGGCTGGCCGTCGGTCGAGAGGAACAGCACCTCGCGGGCGGCGAGCGGGTTGGGCAGGTGGAGGGCGAGTTGCATGGCGGGCCTCAGGCGGCGAGCTGCTCGTCGACCGGCAGGCCGAGCTTGAGGCGGATGTCGCGGCCGGTGCCGTAGTTGCCGCGGCGGATGCCGCGGATGACCTCGGAGACGTCGCGGTACTTGAAGCCGTTGGCTTCGGACCACGACTTGAGGGTGTGGCCCTGTTGGCGCAGGGCGTGCTTGATCTGGTTGGCGTTGGGGGTAGCCATTTGCGTGCTCCTCCGGCTGGTGAATGACTGTGTTTGCAACGTGTGGCGCGTTGTGTGGTGTGGATGATGGTGCACGTATGTGCACCTGTCAATGGATTTGTGCACGTATGAGCACCTTTGAGCAAAGACTGGTTGAGGAGCGCAAGCGATTTGGGCTAAGTCAGTCGGCATTCGGCGAGGCCGGCGGAGTGCAGAAGCGCGCGCAAATCAACTACGAGAGCGGTGACCGCTACCCGGACGCTGCCTACCTGGAGCGCCTGGCAGCGATCGGCGTCGATGTGCTCTACGTGCTGACCGGGGAGCGCGCAGCCGACCTGCCTAAGGGTTTGTCAGCCGAAGAGCAGTTGCTGGTGGAGTCCTACCGGGCGCTGCCAGTGGCGAGGCGCAAAGCGGTGCTGGCGGACCTTCTCACGGGCGGTGCGGCAAAGCCGGCCGTACGCAAGGCCGCGGGGGGCGTGGTGGTGACGGGCAACAACAACCGCACCGCAGGCAGGGACTACGACGAGAAGTAAGGCAATGGGCGTTTCGGTCGAAGGCGAAGGCAACCGCACGGCGGGCAAGCTGTATATCGAGGACCGCTCGGTGCGGACGGTGCATCACCACTACTACGCGGAGGCCGCGGGGCGCGTGCCCGAGAGCCAGCTCCAGGCGGAGTTCCATGCCCACACCGGGATGTGGTGCCCGCGCTGCGCGCGCGAGGTGCTCGAGACGCTGATGCTCGAACACGGCTTTACGGCCAAGGATCTGGCTGCGGCGTGGAAAAACGACAGCGTGTGCTGGGATGCCCACGCACACCGCTTGGTGGTGCGCGCGCCGCTGGTGGAGGCGCTGTTCGGCTGGGGGCTGGTCGCCACCTGCCTGGGGTATTTTCTGTCGCTGGTGGTGCCGGCGATGAACGGGCCGAGCGCGGTGTTCGGTGCTTCTCTGGCGCTCGGGGGCGCGATCTACCTGAGCGCGTGCTGGATGGCGTTTCGCTTTGTGCTGTGGCCGCGGAGAGTCGCGCTGCGTGTGCGGCGCCTGATGGAGCTGGAGGGGGTGAGATGTCAAAGCTGCGATTCGCTGTCGTAGCGGGGCTGGCGTTGGCCTTGCTGCCATGGGCGCCGTGCGCGCAGGCGCAGGTGTACAAGTGCCAGGAGGGCGGACGGACGGTGTTTTCGGACACGCCTTGCAGCCTTGATGCCGAGCGGGTGCAGGTGCGCCCGGCGACTGGCGAATATGACCCGGAGGCCGGCGCACGTGTGCGCCAGGAGACCGCGGAGACGCTTTCGCGCTTTGCGGCCGAGGATGCCGCCCGTCAGGCTGCGCGCGAGGAATCGGTCGTACGCCGCGCCGCGGAGCGTGCGGCAGGGCAGGATCGCTGCATTGAGTTGCGCAAGAAGAAGAACGATGCCGAGTACTGGGCGAACGAGTTCCGCCACCCCGACAACATCCGCCGCGAACAGCAGAAGGCCAAGCATTGGAAGGATCGGCTGTGGTGGGAATGCAAGCAGGTGAACTAGGCGTCGAGTCAGGAGGAGCCGATGAGTACGACGTGCCCGAAGTGCAACTACACCCGGCAACCGACCGACCTGGCGCCGGACTACGAGTGCCCGCAATGCGGTGTCATCTACGCCAAGTTCGACCCGAACTTCGTGCGGCCGGTCTCCGCGTCGGAGCGCGCGCGGCTGCGCGAGCAGAACGATGCCGAGACACGCATGCGACTGACGCGGATGTGCCTGACGACGACGCCGACCGTGCCGAACCGCGAGATCGACGCAGTGATCGAGGTCGTGTCGGCCGAGTGCGCATACGGGATGAACCTGTTCAAGGACATTTTCACCGCGATCACCAATACGGTCGGCGGCCGCAGCGGGGCGATCCAGAACACGCTCCGCGACGCGCGACGCCAGGTGATGACCGAGCTGCGGCACGAGGCGTTTTCGGTCGGCGCGGATGCGGTGGTGGGGGTGAGCCTGGATTACAGCGAGTTCTCGGGCGGCGGGCGGGCGATGCTGTTCGTGGTGGCGACCGGGACGGCGGTGAGGCTGAAGTAGCGGCTCCTCGACATCGATCTATGTCAATGAGAAGCCTAGGCGTCCTTGGTGCGCCAGTTATCTAGAGCAAGAAGGAGTTGGGATGGCATTGCCGCTAGACAGACGCACGGTGCATTTTTACGAGATTGAAATGCAGTCGTGGACCAGATCGGCCGTTGAGAGACCGGCCAAGACGACCTTCCCTCGAATGCTTGAGTGCTTTAGCGCATTGAAGGTCGCGTTGCCGGTGGAGGTATCGAAGAGGAAGCTGGCAAGGACGAGCCTGGTCGATGCGACGTACGACGCAACCAACGGCTGGTACGAGTTGCTGCTGAACAAGGCGGATGCGGCAGTTTCCGACGTTGCATTTCGTGATCTCGATACAGCGCAGATGCGAAAGGCCGGCAAGACGAAGACCGAGGGGATCGAGATTTCCTCCCATGTGATGGTCCGCCCGAATTCAGATGGTCATACGGCGACGGTGTTGCTGACGATGGGGGCGGGGGTTGCAGTCAAGGATGTTGCCGCACTCTTGAAGATGCTCTCGCAGCGAGCCTCGAGGCTGCCCGCCCATCGCGAGCTGTTCTATTTCGACAACCCAAGTGGCGCTCGGGACGAGCATGGGCACCCGGAGCAATACCGAGTTTCGTATCGATTTGTTCCCTCCGCCTACAAGAGCCAGACGCTGGCGAATGCGCTACGGTTCGGCATGTTCGAGAACATGGAACTGATCGCTCACGAGGACAGAGATTTCGATTCCGGTGGAAATCTGAAGATCGAACAGGAGGTGGTCAAGGTGACCGCCGAGCTTCCCGCGCAGGTTACGGGGGCAGGGATTGTGAACGCTGTGCGGAACTACCTGAAGAAGCCGGGGGCGGAGCACTTCGACACCCTGCGCGTCCGCTACAAGACGCCTACCGGTGCATCGACCAGCACGACGCTGGAAGTTGCCGGCCTGGATAACGCATTTACGCAGAAGGAGACGATCAGGTTCTCGAGCGAGGTCGAGGCACAGGAGAGTCAGCTAAGCCAGACCGTGTTGAACGAAATGCGGAAGCTGATGCGAAGCGTAGTGTCGTGACGGTATAGTTTCGGCATGCTCGGAGACCTCTTCAGACCTTTCTCCTATTTGACGATCCGGCACCCATCGCGGCTTCCGCTTTGGGTGAACTGGTTGCTGCCCGTTGGCGGTGCGGGGGTCGTCATGGCCGTACTGCTTGGGTTCGATGTGGCAATCAATGCCTTTGGTGAGCAGGGTTTCGTCGCACGGCTGCTCGCTTTCGTTCAAACGCTCGTAGGCTTCTACATCGCAGCGCTTGCTGCCGTGGCGTCCTTCAATAGCCGGCACTTGGACCGTGTGATGCCGAGTCCTCCACCGACGATGCGGGTGAAGTACAACGGGGCGCTGCAGACTGTGCCACTGACAAGGCGCCGTTTTCTATGCGCCATGTTCGCCTACCTTACTGCGCTCAGCTTCCTGTTTAGCCTTGCCGCGATTACGGTCCTCTCGTTGGCGCCCTCGATGACGGCAATCGCCACGGTTACGATGACCTTTGCCCTGAAGCCGGCCGTGCTGGCGCTGTTCCTGCTGGCGGCTTTTCAGATGACATCGATCACCTTCTGGGGGCTGTTCTACCTTGGGGAGCGGATGCTGACGCCCGACTGAAACATGCCTCTCCATTCAGCCTCATGCAGGCCGCAGCATTGAACCCCTTCATTTAGCCCCGCCCCCACACGCCCTCGATCATGAGGGCGTTGTCATTTTCAGGGGGTGGGCGCCGTGGAGATTCTGCCGAACAGTGCACTGCACTGGCCGATCATCTGGCCGGGCGTGGTCGAGGTTGCGCGCAGCGAGGGCTGCCGGTTGCGGGCGTACCGCGACATCGCAGGGGTGTGGACCATCGGCTGGGGCGAGACGGAAAACGTTCGCCCCGGCGATGTGATGACCCAGGACGAGGCCGATCGGCTGCTGTGCGCCCGGCTGGGCGAGTTTGCGCAGAACGTGGAGGCGTTGCTGGCCCGCCCTGCGACGCCGCACCAGCTCGCGGCCATGGTGAGCCTGGCCTACAACGTGGGCCTGGCGGGCTTTGCGCGCTCGAGCGTGCTGCGCGCCCACAACGCCGGCAATGCGCTGGCGGCGGCGCGGGCCTTCGGGCTGTGGAACAAGGCGCGCGTGCGGGGTGTGCTGGAAGAGGTGCGCGGGCTGACCGCGCGGCGTGCGCGCGAGGCGGCGCTGTACCTGAGCCGTGACAGTTCGTATCACCCGCCGCTGGATGCGCTGCCCGATGCGGCAGCGGGTGCGATGGCAGACATGCCGGCGGCCGAGCCCGAGTCGCGCATGGCGGCGAGCCCGATCGCGCAGTCGGGGGCGGTGTCGATGGCGACGGGGGCGATTGCGATGGCCTCGGCGACATCCGCCGATGTGCGCGCGGTGGCTACGGGCCTGGGCATCGATCCGCTGCTGGTGGTGGCGGCCGTGGCGCTGATCGTAGGCGCGGTGGTGCTGTGGAATCGCTACCGGCAGCGGCACGAGGGCTGGGCATGATCGGCAAGTACTTCGACGGGGCGCTTGCCTTGGCGATGGGCGCGGCGCTGCTGGTGGTGCTGACCGTGGTGGGCTGGATGAGCTACCAGGCCGGCGCGGCGAGCGGCGCACGCGCGGCCGCTGCCGAGCGCGAGCGCACCCTGCAGGCCGAACAGGCGGCGACCCGCGAGGCGCTCGAGCGCCTGCAGGCTGCGCAGACGCGCGGCGACACGCTGAGCCGCCAGCTGGCCGCCACGATCCGCGAGACGGGGCGGCTGCGCAAGGAGCGAGACGATGCGATTTCCCGCACGACCACTGGCCGTGTGTGCCTGGACGAGCCTGCTTTGCGGGTGCTCGACGGCGCCCCCGGCCTCGATGCCGATTTGCCCGACGCCGCCGGCGGCGCTGCTCGAGCGGATGCCGGACACGTTGCCACCGATACCCACGTCGCCCGCTGGGCGCTCGATGCCGGCGGGCGGTACGACGAGTGCCGGCGCCGGCTCGATGCGTTGATCGGCTGGCATGAGGAGGGGGCGCCTCGATGAACATCGAGCAGCTGAACTTCGGCTTCGGGACGATGCAATGGGTGGTGATCGGGGTGATCGGCATCTATTCGTGGCTGATCGGCCGCCAGGCGGCGAGCGCCAAGGAGCTGCTGGAGCTGCGCACGCGCATCACCACCCTGGAGGCGGAGATGCGCGCGGTGCCGAGCCACAACCAGCTCAACGAGCTGATGGGCCGGCTGGAGCGGCTGGACGCCAAGCTCGAGGGCGTGACCGACAGCATGCAGCCGCTGGCGCGCAGCCTGGACCGCATCAACGATTACCTGCTGCAGCACAAGTGAGGCGCCGATGAGCTATTCCGACTTTCTTCGCCGTGACATGCGCCTGGTGATCCTGCGCATCTTGTCCGAGCTGCCGAGTTACCGGGGCAACAGCTCGGTGATCGCGAACCTGCTGCACCAGCTCGGGCATTCGTGGACGCGCGACCAGGTGAAGGCCGAGCTGCGCTGGCTGGCCGAGGTGGGCACGCTCGCCGTGGACGAGGCCGGGTCGGTGCTGGTGGCGACGCTGGCCGAACGCGGGCAGGACGCGGCCGAGGGGCGAGTGACGATCGACGGCATTGCACGGCCGAGGGCTTGACCGTGGGCCGCAAGTCTTCCGTGGATAAGCAGTCGCCGGGTGTGCGCGCGCACATCCTGCGCCGGCTGCGCGAGAACCGCCTGACGCTCGACGAGCTGATCGCGGACCTGCACGCGACCTTTCCGGCCGCCGCAGCCAGCGGCGAGCTGCCCAGCCGCAGCGCGCTGCATCGGTTCGGCCAGGGCGTGCAGGAGATCGTGGCGCACGAGCGCGAAATGGCGGCCGCGGCCGAAGCGCTGGTGGCGGAGCTGGGCGAGGAGTTCGACGCCAAGAGCGGCGCGCTGCTGGCCCAGGCAGTGACGACGCTGGCGAGCAAGACGGCGATGAACGCGATCCAGTCCGACCGGACGCTGGAGATCGGCGACGTGCTCGACCTGGCGCGTGCGGCGAAGGCTGCGCAGGAGGCGCGCAGCCTGAACCTGAAGGAGCGCCAGGCGGTGGCGAAGGCGGCGCGCGAGAAGCTGCTCGAGGAGCAGGACGCGAACCTTCAAGCCGAGGCGAAAGCCCAGGGCATGGACGAAGCGCAGGTCGACTTCTGGCGCAGGAAGGTGTTGGGGATCCGCGCGTGAACGAACTGAGACCGCGCGCCGACACGGTACGCATTGTCGAGTGGGAAGAACTGCCGGAGTCGGTGAAGCAGATTCCAGCCGATATGAACCCGCTGGCCGATGGCGTACTGATGAAGCACCAGGCCGAATGGTGCGCCATAGAGGCGTCATTGAAAGCGGCATCGAAGGGGCGCAGAACGGGCATCACCTTTGCTGAGGCTCTTGATGACACATTGACCGCGAGCAGCCGCAAGAGCGCGGGCGGCGACAACGTCTACTACATCCCGGACGCGAAAGAAAAGGGGTTGGAATTCATCGGGTATTGCGCGCACTTCGCACGGGTGATCGCCGAGGCGCAGTCCATGGGTATCTCGAGGATCGAAGAGTTCCTCTTCGAGGACCAACGGGACGATGGCTCGACGCAGATGATCAGCGCCTTTCGCATTCGGTTCTCGTCCGGCTTTTCGATTGTCGCCCTATCGTCCCGGCCCGCTTCAATTCGGGGCCTGCAGGGGATCGTGGTCATCGACGAAGCCGCGTTCCACCAGAACGTTCAGGCGGTGCTGGATGCCGCGACTGCGCTGCTGATCTGGGGCGGCAAGATCCGAGTGATCTCGACTCATAACGGCCGTAGCAACCCTTTCAACCAACTATGCCAGGACATCGAGAAAGGTCGGTACGGGAGCGACGCCAAAGTCTATACGGCTACGTTTGATGATGCAGTACGAAATGGGCTGTACGAGCGGGTGTGCATGATGAGGGGATGGTCGCCGTCGCCGGAAGCGAAGAAGGCGTGGTACGCCAAGATCCGCCACGCCTATGGCCCTCGGCAGGCGGCGATGCGAGAGGAACTGGATGCGATCCCTCGCGACGGCGGAGGCGTTGCAATCCCCGGGGTCTGGATCGACCGCGCGATGAAGGGGGATCGCCCCGTGCTTCGTCTGACGCTCGACGACGATTTCGTGCGCAAGACCGAGGTCGAGCGCGACCTGGTGGCTGCGATGTGGGTCAAGGTATTCATGAAGCCGTTGATTGCGCGTCTGGACCCGAACCTGCAAACGGTGTTCGGCATGGACTTCGCGCGCCATCGCAACTTCACCGTGATCACGCCGGCACAGATCACGCAGTCTCTGAGCCGCTTCGTGCCGTTCGTGATCGAACTACACAACGTTCCGTCGCGACAGCAGGAGCGGATTCTCTGGGCACTTATTGAGCTGCTTGGACCGATGTTCCGTGGTGGGGCGATGGATGCGACCGGCCCCGGGCTGACGCTTGCCGAGTACACGGCCGATCGTTACGGCCACGACTGCATCCACCAGGTTGTACTCAACGTGAAGTGGTACGCCGAGTACATGCCGAAGATGGTGCAGCGTTTCGAGGACGATGACTACGACCTCCCCCGCGACGCGAACGTCGAAGAGGACCTGCGGGCCATTGAGAACGTCGACGGCATCCCTCGCGTCCTTCCCGTCAATACAAAGGACCTGAAAGAGCCGGAGCTCTATCGGCATGGAGACTTTGCCGTTTCTCTCGTGCTCACCGAGTACGCGGCGTTGAACATGGCCGCTCCCATTGAAGTCACGAGCGACGGCCCGCGCGGCGCCGACATCCAAGGATTCCTGCATGGCTAAGAAAACGACGCGCCTTCCCGCGCCCGAGCTGGGCACTGAAGTCGCCAACCGGCTACGTGATCCGTTTGAGAGCACGTACATGGGCGTGCTGCAGACGAACGATCCGCTGCTGCTGGAGAAGGGCGACCCGAACGGCGAGTTGTACCGCGACCTGAAGCGCGACGGGAAAGTCTTCGAGGGGTTGCAGAAGCGCCAGTTGGCGCTGATCTCGCGCCCATGGCAGGTGGAGCCGGTGGAGGACGGCGAGGCCGGGACAGCCTCCGCGGAGGTGGTGACCGATATCTTGAAGCGCTGCGCGTTCGACCAGGTGTGCCGTGACTTGATGGACGCGCTGCTGCGCGGCTTTGCGGTGAGCGAGATCGTGTGGGCAGTGCGCGACGGGAGGATCGTGCCCGAGCGGGTGGTGAAGCGGGCGCAGCGCCGCTTCCGGTTCGTCCAGCAGGACGAGAACGCACCGCCCGAGCTGCGCCTGCTGACGCGCGAGAACATGCTGACCGGCGTGCAGCTCAAGGACCGCAAGTTCATCGTGCATCGGATCAATCCCGAGGACGACAACCCTTACGGAACGGGGCTGGGCCTGCAGCTGTACTGGCCGGTTTTCTTCAAGCGCAAGGGCATCATCGCCTGGAACAAGCTCAACGACCGCTTCGGCAGCCCCACGCCGTGGGGCAAGTACCCGCGCAATGCCGGCCCGAAGGAGAAGGGCACGCTGTTCGATGCGCTGCGCGCGATCAGCAACGATGGCGTGGTGATGACACCCGAGGGCATGCAGATCGAGCTGCTCGAGAGCAAGCTGACGGGGTCGGTGTCGACGCAGGAATCGCTGTGCAACTACATGGACGACTGGATCGCTGGCGTGCTGCTCGGGCAGGAGCCGCGCACGAGCGGTGGCGGCGCGTTGGCCGCGGCGAGCAAGGAGCGTACAGCGGTGCGCCTCGACCTGGTGCAGGCCGACAGCGATCTGTTGAGCGATACGCTCAACAGCACCTTGATCCGCTGGATCTGCGAGTACAACGGGCTGGCACCGTGCCTCGTGTATCGCGTGATCGCGGAAGAAGATGACCTGAAGGCGAGCAGCGAGACGGACAAGAACGTGTCGGAGATGGGCTTCGAGCTCAACCTGGACGCGGTGCGGGCGAAGTACGGAGAGGGCTGGGAGAAGAAGGCGCCGACGCCCGTACAACCGCCTGTTCTGCCGGGGCAGCGCCCCGCAGCCGTTCCTGTTGTCGACAACGCGGAATCTGATGGCGAAGTACAGGAATCTGTAGCCGAGACACAGGAAGGGGCGACGGCGAGCTTTGCCGAGCCCGGCGGGCGCGATGCAATCGACGATGCCGTGGATGAGGCTCTGGACGAATGGGAGGAGGTCATCACGCCGATCACCGACCCGGTGCTTGCCGCGATCGCCGACGCCGCCGACGCCGGTGAGACCGCCGAGCAGGTGCTGCAGCGCATCAGCGCGTTGCTCGCCGCCGAGAATGCCCCCGATGCGGGCCCGCTCGCCGAGCGCCTCGCGCAACTGGCCGGCGCGGCGCGTCTCGCCGGCGCGGCCGGAGCCGATGCATGACGCCCGCCGAGTTCGCGCAGATCTTCCGCCTCCCGCCCCAAGAGGCGATCGCCTACCTGCAGGCGCGCGATCTGCTCACGACCACCGACGACTGGTACGAGCTGTGGCAGGACGAACATGCCGCCCAGTTCACTGTGTCGCGCCTGGCTCGAGCGGACCTGCTCAAGACGATTCGCGATGCGATCACCCGATCGGTCGATGGCGAGTTGTCCCGCCGGGACTGGATGCGCGACATCAAGCGGGCACTGGTCGATGCGGGCTGGTGGGGCGAGAAGACGATCACCGGCAAGGACGGTGAGCAGCGCACCACCACCTTCGATGCCCGCCGCCTCAAGCTGATCTACGACACCAACACCCGCACTGCCTACGCCGCAGGCCAATGGGAGCGCATCCAGCGCACCAAGACGGCCTTTCCCTACCTGCGCTACATCACGATGGGCGACGAAAAGGTGCGCGCCTCGCATCGCGCGCTCCACAACCTGGTGCTCCCGGTCGATGACCCGTTCTGGGACTACTACCTGCCGCCCAACGGGTGGCGCTGTCGGTGTCGGGTGGTGGCGGTCTCGCAGCGAGACTACGAGCGGGGGATGGCGCCTGACGGATCGAAGCTGAAGAAGGCGGCCCCTGATGTCCAGATGCGCGAGTGGGTGGACCGACGCACCGGCGAGATCCGCCAGGTCCCGATCGGCGTAGACCCCGGCTTCGGCTACAACGCCGGCAAGGCGGCAGCCCGTGCAGCTGCACTCGCCGACCTGATCCGCTCGAAGACGAGATAGGAGACACCATGCACGCGCCCACCCAAAACGAAATCGACGAAGTACTCAATCAGTGCATGGAGGCCTTCGACGCCGGCTCACGCTGGCCCGGCGCGACCTTCGAGCAGGGCGTCGAGGCAGCAGTCCGCTGGATGCTGGGCGAAGGTGACAACCCGATGGAGGATTGAACGCATGCCCCTCACGATCACCGCCGACACCAAGTTCATTACCGACTACCTCGACCAGGTCGGCAAGCGCATCGACGATCCCGCGCCACTTCTGGACCAGATTGGCATGCTGATGGAGACCCGCATCAGCAACCGCTTCGAAACCATGACCGATCCTGGAGGAACAAAGTGGGCCCCGTGGGCCGAGAGCACCAAGGCGAACTACCCGGACGACGGGCACGGCCGGCTGCTCGACCGCTACGGCGACATGCTCCGCAGCCTGACCCACACCGCGGACGCTCGATCGGCCAACATCGGCTTTGGTTCGGCGACGGCCGCGTACCACGAGTTCGGCACCAAACGCATGCCCCGCCGCGGCCTGCTGTTCGATGACCCCGAGTCTGCCAAGCTCGCCGACGGCGACCGTCAGGCTATCCTCGATCTCGTTTCCGACTACCTGCAGACCTGAAGCCGCCGGACGTGTAAATCTGAAACCCTTTTGAAATTCCGACGCCGATAAATCCCCAAACGTCCCACCAGATCCCAGATTTATCGCGCTCGTCCCCCTGGGAATATCTCACTCGTTCTTAGGTCGTGGCGAGCAGGCCGCGCCGGCGGGCGGGCCCCTGTGCGGGAGCGCGGCG
>ENA-UOUJ01000281-UOUJ01000281.1-activated-sludge-metagenome-genome-assembly--contig:-NODE-281-length-39925-cov-6.014522_pt1 | contig 39925 bp, 45 predicted proteins | sample MGYA00249839_ERZ747224 | MGnify/ENA primary metagenome ERZ747224 (study PRJEB28782, sample SAMN03220277) | activated sludge metagenome | biome: wastewater; feature: sewage sludge; material... | reverse complement strand
AAAATGCAAAAAACGCCCGCAATTTCAGCCAGTGCGACTCGTTGCTGTTAGGCGACAATTGCGGCGCTCATACATTTCCATATATCGAAGTAAAAAATAAAACAGGTGTGGTAGAGCATGAAGCCACTACCTCAAAAATTGGCGAAGACCAGATATTTTATTGTAACCAAAGAGGTATTGATACCGAAAAAGCAGTAGCGCTCATTATCAATGGTTTTGCAAAAGAAGTGATGGACCATCTCCCCATGGAGTTTGCAGTAGAAGCCAAAAAGTTGTTGGAGGTAAGCTTGGAGGGGAGTGTGGGATAAAAGATTTCAGATTGGCAAATTTCAGATTGGCAAATTTTTGTTCAATGGTCTTATCTTTTTAAAATTATCACACCAATGGCTAAAATTGACAGATACGAGGATTTGGAGGTTTGGAAATTAAGTGTTGCATTGTGTTTGGATATTTATAAACTAACAAATACTGAACTATTTTCAAAAGATTTTAGTTTGAGGGATCAGATTAGAAAAGCAGCAATATCAATTCCTTCCAATATTGCGGAAGGCTTTGAAAGAGATAGCAAAAGACAGTTTTTATATTTTCTGTTAATAGCTAAAGGATCTTGTGGGGAAGTAAGAACACAGTTGATGATTGCCAAATCTTTGAACTATATATCTGAAACCGATTTTTTAAAAGTCAATGATAAATATATTAATACGAGTAAACAGTTGGCAGGTTTTATAAAATATTTAAAAGGTTATAATACAGAATAAAATTAGTAGTCGAAAATCTGCAATCTGTAATCTGTAATCTGTAATTAAAAAGAGTTATGTTAAGCATTAAAAATTTACACGCAGGAATTGAAGGAAAAGACATATTGAAAGGTATTGACCTTGAAATAAAAAAGGGTGAAGTACATGCCATCATGGGGCCTAACGGTTCGGGTAAGAGTACCTTGGCCTCTGTATTGGCCGGTAAGCCGGATTATGAAGTAACTGAAGGCGCTGTTTCTTTCGAAGGGAAAGATTTGCTGGAACTGGCTCCCGAAGAAAGAGCCGGCGAAGGTGTTTTTCTGAGTTTTCAATATCCGGTAGAAATTCCGGGGTTGAGTACGACCAATTTTATGAAAACGGCTTTGAACGAAGTACGCAAATATCGCGGACAAGAAGAGTTGGATGCCGCTACCTTCCTCAAACTGATGAGAGAAAAAATGAAATTGGTAGAAATTGACCAGTCCATGCTGAGTCGCTCGTTGAATGAAGGCTTTTCGGGTGGTGAAAAGAAAAGGAATGAAATTTTTCAATTGGCTATTTTGGAACCCAAACTTGCCATTTTGGACGAAACAGATTCAGGCCTCGATATTGATGCCATACGCATTGTGGCTCATGGCGTTAATCAACTGCGCAGCAGCGAAAATGCTATCCTTGTGATTACGCATTATCAGCGCCTGCTGGAATATATCGTTCCCGATTTTGTTCATGTACTTTATGATGGTCGTATTGTAAAATCAGGCACCAAAGAACTGGCCTTCGAATTAGAAAAGAAAGGATATGATTTCATTAAAAATGAAGTAGCTGTATAACAAATATTGGTTTTACTGCAAACCAATATTTTAACACTCAACATTTTTAAATCATCAAATTGAATTCATGAATACGATTACATATTTTAAAGAAAGATTCGAGCAGCTTCAGGCAGATAGTGTGGATACACACATCAAGGCTATGCGTGATGAAGCATTTAATGAGTTTAGCCAGAAAGGTATTCCTACGGTGAAACATGAGGAATGGAAATATACCAGAATCAATGATTTTTTTATAAAAGATTATCAGTTCTCCACCGATCTGAAAGAACAACATTTTACAAAAGAAGACCTGCAGCATCTGAAAATGCCGGGGCATGATAATGCAAATGTCATCACCTTTATCAATGGTCATTACCATCCCGAGTTTTCAACGCTTCGCTCTGATGAGTTGGAAATCATGCCTTTGCAGGAAGCTGCGCACAATCAGTTTGCACCCATTGTAGAAAAACATCTGGGGCATAGCGCCGATTACCACAGAGACGGCATCAATGCCTTAAATACTGCCTTTATTCAGGAAGGTGTGTTTGTGCATGTTTTAAAAGGAAGAACAGCCAAGCATCCCATCTACATGTATAACATTACCGATGCCAGATCGGGAAATATTTTTGCACAACCGCGCGTGTTAGTTCATGTGGACGAAAATGCACACGTACAGATGGTGGAAACCTTTGCCACCATTGGTTCCGACGAAAGTTTTACTAATCAGGTGATAGAAATGGCAGTGGAAAAAGATGCTGTTTTGGAGCTGTATAAAATTCAGAATGACGCACCTAACTCTACCGTTGTGAGCACCACACATGTAAACCAGGTAGGAACCAGTATTGCAAACGTTATTACTATTTCGCTGAGCGGTGGATTGGTGCGCAATAACCTGAATATGGTGATGGACGCGCCCAACAGTTTATCCAATATGTATGGCTTGTACTTGCAGAAAGGGCATACTCATGTTGATAATCATACAGTTGTAGATAATCGTCAACCAAATTGTGTAAGTAATGAGCTTTACAAAGGTATTCTGGATGGCAACTCAACGGGTGTTTTTAACGGGAAAATTTTTGTACGGCAGATTGCACAGAAAACAAATGCCTATCAGAGCAATAAAAACATTTTGCTGTCAGATAATGCTTCGGTGAACACCAAACCTCAATTGGAAATTTTTGCCGATGACGTAAAATGTTCGCATGGTTGTACCGTAGGTCAGTTGGATGAAGAAGCATTATTCTACCTGAAATCGAGAGGTATTTCAGACCACACAGCAAAGGCATTATTACTACAAGGTTTTGCATTGGATATTTTAGAAAAAATCAAACCCAGCGAAATCAGGTTATTTGTAGATGAATTAGTGCAAAAGCAATTAAGTCTGTAATAATAACTTTATATTAATATTTATGATTCCGGAGTATAGTTTTTTATATTCCTGAATATTCATTATCAGCCAATTATATAGGCATTTATACAGGAACGTATGATTCAATCAATTGACGATATCCGTGCCGATTTTCCTATTCTTCAACGTAGGGTGAAAGGACATCCTTTAGTATATCTTGACAATGCGGCTACCACTCAAAAGCCCAAAGCCGTAATAGACGCACTAACGCACTATTACACCAATACCAATGCCAATGTACACAGAGGTATTCACTCGTTGGCTGAGGAGGCAACTGCTGATTTTGAAGCTACCAGAGATACTGTAAAAGAATTTATCAATTCGGCTCACAGAGAAGAGGTGATTTTTTCCAGAGGCACCACCGAAAGTATCAATCTGGTAGCCTATACCTGGGGCCGGCAAAACATAAAAGAAGGCGATGAAATCATCATCTCGGCTATGGAGCATCACAGCAATATTGTTCCCTGGCAGATACTGTGCGAAGAAAAGAATGCTTCCCTGAAAATCATACCGATCAATGAACATGGCGAAATCATCATCGAGGAGTTTGACAAACTTTTGTCGCCAAAAACTAAATTGGTTTCTGTGGTGCATGTTTCCAATGCAATGGGAACTATTAATCCGGTGGAGGAAATTATCAATAAATCACATGCAGTAGGCGCTAAGGTATTGATTGACGGCGCTCAATCCAGTATGCACCTTGATATAGATGTGCAAAAATTGAATTGCGATTTTTTTGCCTGTTCGGCACACAAGCTGTTCGGACCTACAGGCATTGGTGTTTTGTACGGCAAAAAAGAGATTTTAGAGTCAATGCCTCCTTTCCACGGCGGCGGCGAAATGATTAAGGACTGCACCTTCCCCAAAACAACTTATGCCGACCTTCCTTACAAATTTGAGGCAGGCACGCCCAATATCGGGGATACAGTTGCCTTCAAAGCGGCTTTGGAGTATATTCAATCCATTGGCAAAGCACATATAAGAAAACATGAAGATGAGCTGCTCCGCTATGCCACCGAACAATTATTGCAGATAAATGGTTTGAAAATTATTGGCACCGCCAGAAACAAAATCAGCGTTATTTCCTTTGTAATTGATGGAGTGCACCCGCAAGACGTAGGAATATTATTGGATAACAAAGGAATTGCCATCCGCACGGGGCATCATTGCGCACAACCATTAATGGATTTGTATAAAATTCCGGGCACAATGCGGGCTTCTTTTGCAGTGTATAATACAATTGATGAAGTAGATAAACTGGTTGAGGGTTTACAAAAAGCAGTTAAACTGTTGGTTTAAAATCAATTATCCGGTATTTAAGTGGTCTGAAACCTAAAAATATGAATGATATTAAAACAATAAAAGAGATTGAAAACGAGATAGTTGAAGATTTTTCACTGTTCGATGATTGGGACGGGAAGTATGAATACATCATTGACTTGGGCAAAAGATTACAGCCGCTTGATGAAAAATATAAAACGGCAGAAAATATCGTAAAAGGCTGCCAATCAACCGTCTGGCTACATGCCGAACACAAAGACGGAAGAATATTTTATTATGCCGATAGTGATGCCATCATAGTAAAAGGGTTAATCAGTATGTTGATTAAAGTGCTTTCGGGGCAGCCTGCCGAAGATATTATCAGCGCCGATCTGGAATTTATTGACAAAATAGGAATGAGATCGCATTTGGCACAGACCCGGGCTAATGGTCTATTGGCAATGGTAAAACAAATGAAAAATTATTCAATCGCATTTAAAGCGGTAAATCAGATTTAATTACAGATTGCAGATTATTGATTAACAGTTATTTGCGTTAAATTAAAGCGTTGAATCATGATGAATGACGAATTAAGAGAAAAGGTAATAAAAGAAATTCAGACCATTTTTGATCCTGAGCTTCCGGTAAATATTTGGGAGTTGGGATTGATTTATAAAGTAGAAATTCTACCCATCAACAACGTGCAGGTAGTAATGACTTTAACAGCTCCTTCGTGCCCTGTGGCACAGTCTTTACCGGTAGAAGTTGACCAAAAAATACGTGCTATTGAAGGCGTAAATGATGTGGATGTTATAGTTACCTGGAATCCGCCTTGGGACAAAAGCATGATGAGCGAAGCTGCCCAGTTAGAACTTGGATTTCTATAATTTATTGATACACATACAGTTAAGTACTTGATTGGATAAAAAAACAGCCTTTTCCCTTTTTTTCAAAAAGGTAAAGAATATATGAAGATTACAGCACAGGAAGAATATGGATTGAGAATACTCATTCGCCTGGCCGGCAATCAGGATGCCGAAGGCCTTAGTATTCCTCAATTGAGTGAATCGGAAGGACTTAGCAGCCACTATGTGGCTAAGTTGTGCCGCATTCTTCGTATGGCAGAGCTGATAAACAGCACACCGGGAAACAAAGGAGGTTATGTGCTGGCAAAACCAGCGAATGAAATTATTATAAAAGATGTATTAGACGCATTAGGCGGTCGATTATTTGAAATATCCTTCTGTGGCGATCCATCAGGAAATATGCGTTTTTGTACCCACTCGGTAGATTGTTCGGCGAGAGCGCTTTGGACGATTATTCAACTAACTATGGATAAACTATTAGTGCAAATAACGCTGGCAGACCTCACCGGTAGCCCGGAAGTAGAAACCGGACAAAAATTCAGACAATTACTTGTAGAAAATCCTGTGCGATAGCAAGATTTTCCTAACGTTTGTTAGGTGTTGAAACTCGTATTTTTTGGCAATTTACAAACCAGAAGAAAAATTTCTTTAATTTTTTTCCCTTCATAAATCACTATATATCAGCCGTTTACATTATAATAGAAAAATTTTTTAAAAAAATAAAAAATAATCGGGTTACCCTTTTTCAAATGCAGTATAAATACCAAATTATAATTTTCAAAAATTTAAAAAGGACAAACAATGAAAAAATTATTCGCAATTGCAATCTTGGCCGTAGCTTTCGTAGCATGTAACAACAATGAAGCAACTACTGAAGAAAACGCAACTCCTGATACAGCTGTAGCTGCTACAGTTGATACAGCTGCTGCTGCTCCTGCTGCAGATACTACTGCTAAAGTTGATTCAGCTGCTACAACTGCTGCTCCTGCTGAAGCTGCTCCTGCAACTGAAGCTCCTGCAACTGAACAAAAATAAGCTAATCAATAGATTAGAAGAAATTATCAAAGCCTCCTCAGTTTCTGAGAAGGCTTTTTTTCATCTTCTTATTTGATGGCTTCTACCCTGAAAGCTATTATCTTCTTCCCAAAAAAAGTGGGTACATACACAATGTTGTTTCTGATGTCTATCCCAATATCAGCCGTATTTATTTTCTCCTGATGTGTTTCTAAAAGTGTTTGCACGCCTCCTTGTTTTGACACATAATAGATATAGCCAACCCAGGAAGTCAATATAAAATCGCCATTGGCCAAAGGTTCTATTCCATCAATATTTTCTGTAACCTGAGCAATTGTTGTTATTTTTCTTTCAACATCTATTTTTTTGAACGATTTACCTTCGCCATAATAAAGCCGGTTATTATAAAATTTCAAACCATTTACACGCGGCGCATCATTTACATATATTTCTGGTTTGTCGTTGGTAATTTTCCATATTTTTCCCGCTTTTGAGTCTGAAACATAAACCACACCTTTTCCAACCGTAACATCATTTAGATTTTCAGAGGCAGGTACAGGTATGGTTTTTATAACCTTTCTTTTCTTCATATCTATCACTACCACTCTGGTAATATTTGCCACATACATTTTATTTCCTATAATACCCATTCCTTTAGGAGCGCTCAATCCGGTAATCCAGTTTCCATTAAACTTTTTACCATCTACACTTAGGATACCGACTCCTCCCTTTCCGTCATCATCCCATGAGTTGCCATCAATGAGCGAAACATATAGTTTTCCCTTATATGGAAGCACTGACTCGGGAACTGCTATGATAGTATCCGTCTCCCATATCTTTACCAACTGATGGTTTTGGCCATTGACAAACAAGCCTGTAAATATTAACCCTATAAATAACAAATTTCTCATAATCAATAAATTATAATAAAATAATAATGCCATTGACAGTCGCAATCGCGAGGAATCCTGCAAGATCGAATACCTTCATAAAACACGTTTCGCCATCCTTTTCAACAATGTATCCAACTGAAAAATTAAACCCACTTTGATTGGGGTCTCTTTCTGGTTTTTCTTTTACAACCCAACCACTTTTTAAGGTTAAGTTAAGCATAATATGTGCTACATTATTATCCATTTCTAAATCAATTAAAATTTTTATAAAATCATAGATTCTACCTCGGGCCCATAAACCTATCCCCATTAAAATGTATCATGTGGTCAGGCACTTCCATCAACCAAACTTCAGTTTCCTATGCGATATTATTTGAATGTTTCTTGAACTCAGTCATATCAGGGAAAGCCGTTACATAAATTTTTCCGACTTTACAGTTTTTCAGAAAATCTTCGAGTTCCAAAAGTCGTTTCGGAGAAACTGGTCCGTGTGAGGTAACAGCTTCAATTAAAAACAACCATTTCCTTTTGTCATCAAAGATAACAACATCAGGTAGTTTGCTATGTTGGTCAATTGGAATTCCTAAATCCTTTAAGCCTTTCTCGTCAACATAAAGGTCTTTCTTTGCTGTATCTCCTAAATTTAAAAGTGTTCCCCCATTTGCAAAACGGGGAGCAAATTGTTCTACAATCGCTGCCTGAACTTCATTGTGTTTTCCTGCAGATAGTTTGATTGTCTTTCCATTTTGAAGGGTAACAGGGATTTGATTCAGTTCCCTTTCTTTTAAATACACTTCTGAAAGTTTTCCGACTGTATCAATAAAGTTTTTTAAAGCCTTCTTCCAATTTCGTGTTTTGTATGTTTTTACTACTTCCAAAACTTCGGATGTCAAGGCATAATGTGCTCTAGGGCTATTAACAGGCAGTGTTGGGTCGTCTGGGTTGTAATCAACTACTCTTGCCTGTACAAATTGGTGAAGCACTTGCCTTCTAAATGTTTCTCGTGTGTTTGGTGCATAAGATTTATCATAGTTTTCATTCACGAAAGTCATAATACCTTTTGTTACGCCTAAACTTTGTCTGGTAGCTTTTGACCACTTGTCATTTTCTTTGATGTTGCATACTGCTAAAAATGTCAAAGCTACCATTTCGTTGTATTGTGCCGGCGGCAATCCTAAGGCTTGTAATATCTCTTGTGCTTCTTCTATCTTACTCATATCAATTCATTATTACTTCCAATTCAAAAAGCTCATTGACAATGCTGCTTACATTATTCATTGAGTAGTCATTGGAAAGTATGATTTTATTACCAATTCTTTTGATATCGTTTAATGGTGGAAATCTCATTTCTCTTAATTCTGTTGCACTCACATTCACATTTCCATTGAAAATTTGAAAGTAAGTGTCCAACAATTCACTGTTAAGCAAAGCGCAAAGTCCAACTACTTCTTCACGATCTAAATGACCGCCTTTTCTGTAAAGGTAGTTTACTTTGTTTTCAACTCCTATATAATCCGATTGGGCATAGTTACAGAAATAAAGCGCTGCTATTAGTCTGCTTTTGTCATCTTTGGTACTGAATCGCCTTAAAAAAATGTAATTCTTGTTTGGAATCAGTAAAGAATTTGAACCGCTTTCTATTCTAATGTATTGCTCTTTTTCTTTGAGTTGTTTTGGCCATTCCAAAACCATTTTATTTACATTGTGAAGCCAAAACAAAGGAGCTAAATGAACTGTACTATTCTCATAATGGTTTTGAATGAAATCTAATGCACGAAATGCAACAACCGGGCCTGTTGAGATTTTTATATTAAAATCAGCCAATACATTTTCCCAGGATGAAACCAAACTCAAAATTTGTTCTTCTTTATCACTTGTAGGTAAATGTAAAATTTTCTCTTTTGAGTTGAGGTCAATGAGTTCTTCAGCTCTGAAATATTTTATTGTCGGCTTAAAAATATCTTTAATGCCTGCACTTGAAGAAACAAACACGTTTTTATTTGGATCTATTTCTTCTCTGATTGCTTTAATTACAACTGTTTCTTGCAAAACACTGTCACGATTGAATGTATCTTTTCTGGAATTAAATAAATGTATTTTGTCAACCTGAACAGTATTGAAAAAAAACTCTCTAAACGCTTTGAAGTAATTGCCTGAAGCAAAACTTCTTGGCGTGATAAAAATCAGTTCGCCGCTTTCCGAAAGCAATTTGGCAGCAATGCCCATAAAAATTGAATAGATGTTGGGCTGTCCACTAACTAATTCTTGCGCAGCAATGGTTCTTTTATCATCTTTAGATAGCTTGAAATAGGGTGGGTTTGAGATGATAATGTCAAAATTTCTATCTACCTCTTTTGTTTCTTCAAATAAACTTAGTAATCTGTTTTCTTTAAGAACAGTAGCGTTTTCCAAAACAAAATCGTTGCAGTGCAAGATGTATTTGAATTGTATCCCTTTATTTAAAAGCCACTCTTTAAGATAATCAAGTACTTTTTGTGAATATGGAATTAATTCAAGATCGGTTTCATAAGCTACTAATTCTATTTGTTCAATTCCGGTTTGTACTTCTATTAAATGCTCGATTAAGACACAGGATAAAATTGCTGTTCCGCAACCAGGGTCTAAAATTCGGATTTTTGTTTTTGAAATATCGCAAAAGGAAGATAGAAGTCGGGCAATTGGAGTAGGGGTAAAAAATTGCCCATTCGTTTTCTTGTGAGCAGTTGTTACTTGCTGAGTATAATAAACACCTAACCTGTCTGCAAACTCGCTTGGCAGTTCCTGATTGAAAGGTTCGATATTTACTATTTTACTCATTTCTCAATGTTTTGATATATGCAACTTTTTCTTCTGCAACTTTCAGAATATTCAAGTCTGCTTCCTCAATTAATATTTTGTAGGCAATCTGGTCACTCAAAAATTCTTCGAGCAATTCCTTTTCGTTAACTTTAAAAAAGCCAGCGATATTTTTGATTAAATGTTTTGTAGGCTGCCTTTGGTTACGCTCAATTTTAGCAAGTAGCGAAGGATCTATTTCAATATTTGCAGCCACTTCACGCAAAGTCATACCGGCAATTTCTCTCAGTTGTCTGAGTTGTTCCCCAAAGGTTGTATGTTTTTTTACTGTTGTCATTCAGAACATATTTCGTCCGAATATAGGAACTATTTTTTAAATGGACATAAAAAGTCCACAAAAAAATTTGCACATATTTAGTCGAAAGTTGGGAAAATTTCAGGTCTTTGGGTTTTGTGAAAGGTCGGCTTGTGTGTCTGGCAAGACCAAATGTGGGGCAGGTAAAGAAAAAGTTTTGAATCCTCCCAAAATTTAGAAAATCAAATTTATTATGACAAAAATCATCAAAAAAGCTCAAAATATTCCAATAACTTCAAAACTTTATACCAAAATCATTGACAGACACGCCATCAATGACATTTGTATAAAAACAATCTTATTAATCGAAATTAAAGATACTTATTTATTTCATCAACCAATTCGGTTTTGGTAATAGGTACCCCTTTAATCTTATGATAACCTTTTGCCTCTATTAAATACTGGTCTCTCAGTATTTTAATCAACTGGCCATTATTGATTTCGGGAACCAAAACGGTTTCGAAGTTTTTGAGTAACTCGCCCAGATTTTTGGGGAATGGGCGAAGGTGGCGAATTTGTATATGGCTTACTGCTTTTCCCTGATTTTGCAATTCATGCACTGCAGATTTTATAGCGCCATAGGTAGAACCCCAGCCCACAACTAATACTTTGCCTGTTTCTGCACCGCTGTCAAATTTTTGTTCAGGAATATAATCGGCTATTTTATCTACTTTTTCCTGCCTGAGCTTTACCATCAGTTCATGATTGGCAGGCACATAGCTGATATTTCCTGTAAGGTTTTCTTTTTCCAATCCCCCTATGCGATGTTCGAAACCCTTGGTGCCGGGTACTGCCCAGGGACGAACGCCCTTTTCATCACGGGCATAAGGCATAAATGATTCTTCGCCTTCGGCTAAAGCAGTTTTAAATTCTACATGAATATCCGGTAATTGTTCTTCTGTAGGGTATTTCCAGGGCTCTGCGCCATTGGCAATATATCCATCTGTTAACAAAATAACAGGGGTCATGTGTTGCACGCTAATTCTTGCAGCTTCAAACACTGCATCGAAACAATCAGCCGGAGTAGATGCTGCCACTATCGGCATCGGGCTTTCTCCATTGCGCCCGTAATAAGCTTGCAGTAAATCTGATTGCTCAGTTTTGGTAGGCAAACCTGTAGAAGGCCCCCCCCTTTGCACATTTACAATTACCAAAGGGATTTCAAGCATTAATGCCAGACCCATTGCTTCGGTTTTCAATGCCATTCCGGGGCCAGAGGTTGTAGTTACCCCCAATGCGCCACCATAGGAAGCGCCGATTGCAGAGCAAATTCCGGCAATTTCGTCTTCTGCCTGAAAAGTGCGGACATTGAAATTTTTATATTTACTTAACTCGTGTAAGATATCGGTAGCAGGTGTAATAGGGTAACTTCCCAGAAACAAAGGCAAATTACTCTTTACCGATGCAGCCACCAGACCCAATGCCACTGCTTCATTACCCATAATGGAACGATAGTTACCTTCCTCCATCTTAGCCTTTTCTACCTTATAAGTAGTGGTAAAGGTTTCGGTAGTATCGCCATAGTTATAGCCGGCTTTCAAGGCTGCAATATTACTGTTAAGAATATCCGGCTTTTTACCAAACTTTTCTGTCAGAAAATTGATGGTGCTATCCATACTCCTGTTGTACATCCAGTACAAAAAGCCCAGCACAAACATATTTTTGGCGCGATCCCGCTCTTTAATACTTAAAGGAAAGTCTTTCAACGCTTCACGAGTGAGCTTGGTAACATCAATTTTTATCAGATTATAGCCTTCAAGACTATTGTTTTCCAACGGGTTTTGATCTTCGGCATATTTTGCCAGTCTTAGATTTTTTGAATCAAAGCCTTCAATATTGGCAATAATTTTACCTCCTTTCTTCAATGAAGGTAAATTCACCTTCAAAGCAGCAGCATTCATTGCTACTAACACATCACATTCATCTCCGGGTGTAAAAATATTGTTGGATGAAAACCGCAGCTGAAAGCCACTTACTCCTGCCACTGTACCCTGTGGGGCACGTATTTCGGCCGGAAAATCGGGAAAAGTAGATAAATCAGCGCCTAAAAGCGCAGTATTGGTAGTAAACTGAGAACCGGTAAGTTGCATACCATCACCGCTGTCGCCTGCAAATTTTATTACCACATCCTGTAGTAATTCCTGTGTACGAGCCATAAGAAATTCAAATAATCCGCAAAAATACGATGTGTTTGCGAGAGAAAAAAACAGATATTTATTTTATGGCGATCATACTGATTTCCACATTTACAAATTTGGGTAAGGCCGCCACCTGCACCGTTTCTCTGGCCGGCGGATTTTCTGTAAAATACTGGCCATAAACTTCATTGATTTCTGCAAAACGCTTCATATCCGTAATAAATATGGTCGATTTTACCACGTTTGAAAAACTCATGCCTGCTTCTACCAGTATAGCGCCAAGATTTTTCATACACTGATGCGTTTCGTCCTGAAGGGTGGCATTGTTCAGTTCACCGGTTTCAGGATTTATGGGAATCTGTCCCGAAATATAAAGCGTATCTCCGGCAAGCACTGCCTGATTATAGGGCCCGATAGGCGCAGGCGCCTTGGTTGTGTTGATAATCGTTTTGTTCATAAGATAAATATTTCAAAAAGCGAATATACTCCGAACTTGCCTTTTGGCAAAATGAGGATTTTGAATATGAATCCTTAATTGAAAGCTACCTCATATAGTTAATAAAAAAAATCTTATTTTTACTGAAAGTCTTTTAATGGTAAGTTTAATCACATCCGGTATTATGGTGAATGTTGAGGTTTATTATCAGCCTGAATACAGCAATCCCCTGCAGTCGGAATTTATGTTTGCTTACCGTATTACCATCGAAAATTTTAATTCATTTGCTGCCAAATTATTACGCCGCAGTTGGCATATTTTTGACAGCAACGGCACCTATCGCGAGGTAGAAGGCGAGGGAGTTATTGGCATACAGCCCGTTATTCAACCGGGAGAAAGTTATCAGTATATGAGCGGCTGCAACCTGCATAGTGATATGGGTAAAATGAAGGGCGTTTATCAAATGTCGAACCTTGATACACAACAGTTGTTTTCGGTAGCCATACCCGAGTTTGAAATGATTGTGCCGGCAAAAAACAATTGATTACAGTTACCAGTCTTTGCCGGTGCTGCTGCCAAAGTTGGATTTTGAATCAGCGCGTTTTTTCTGTGTACTTTTTTCCTTCTGTTCCAGTTTATCCAATTGATTTTGTACCTGGCTTTGGCTCATTTTAGATTTTGGTTGTTTTTGCCGGTTGTTTTGTTTGTTTGGCGGCTCCTGTTGTTTTAGCTCCCACAGCGCTTTTTGCAGGTTTTCTCTGGCGGGCGTATCCTGCCAGTTCAGCCGGAGTGCCTGTTTATACTCTTCGATGCTTTCAACTAATTTTTGCTGATTAATATATATTACACCAATATTATAATGCGCTCCCGATTTCAATAAAATAGCTGCGTCAGCAGCATCAGCCACTACCTGATAGGAGGTGATGGCTTCCTCATATTTCTTTTGCCTGAACAGCGCATTGCCTTTATTCAGGTCGGCAATGTATTTATATTTACCATCAGCAGCTTTATTATAAAAATCAATAGCCTCGTCCATCCTTCCCTTTTTATAAAAATCATTCCCTTCCCTTATAAAATGGCCGGGCGATTGTCCGAAAGAATCAACCATAGCAAAAAAACAGCATATCAGTAAAAAGTACTTCATTTATTAAAAACAAAACTCAAATAAAACCCCCTCAACCTCAATCTCAACCTTAACCTCAACCTCAACCTCAATCTCAACCTCAATCTTAACCTCAATCTCTCTTTCCCTCTGGCAATAATTGCTCCAAAATCAGTAATAAACACATCAACCCTGCAAAAATCCAATAATAATAGGAAAAATCCATCAGGTCGATATCGCCGGTTACTTTTTTATCAATATGGGATAAAGACGTATTTATTTTTTTTACGGCATCATTTATATTGTTAAGATGCACATAAATGCCATTAGTGTTTTCGGCAATCTGTTTCAACTCAGTTTCATTCAACTTCGAGATAATCTCTTTTCCTGTTTCAGGGTCCTTTTTGTGCCCTCCGGTAGAATCATCGGGAAGATAGACCCCCTGCGGCGAACCGATACCCACCGTATTGACCATCAATCCGCGAAGCGACAAATCTTTTGAAAGTTGTATTGCTTTAATATCGTGATCTTCCCCATCTGAAATGAGTATGACCGCCTTATACTTTGCTTCTCTTTCGCCAAATGCTTTAAGGCTTTCTTCCAATGCATCGCCAATTACAGTTCCTTTAGCAGGTATAAGGTCGGGCGAAGCGTCTTCCACAAACATTTGGGCAGCGCTATGGTCGCTGCTGATAGGCATTTGAACGAATGCCTTGCCGGCAAACCAAATCAGGCCAATGCGATTGTTGGGCATGGCCGCAATCATTTGTGAGATGAATTGCTTCGCCTTTTCTAACCGATTGGGTGCGATATCTGTGGCCAGCATACTGCCGCTAAGATCGAGGGCAAAAACCACGTCAATGCCTTTACGCTGAATACCGTCATTGCCACTGGGTTTGCGTAGGCTCATTACAGCCAAAACTCCAAAACTAAAGGCAAGGCAGATTAAAAGGAACTTGAAACTAAAACGGCGCGGACTGTAGCGCGTGATCATTTCCTTTACAAGCGCCGGATCGCCAATTTTTCTCCTTGTAATTCTTTTCCATCTCTTTACCAACAGAAATAATACAAATAGGATGAACAAACCGCCCAGCAGCCATACAAAATAAAAATATTGAAACTGAAAACCCATGTGGAGATGAGGATTAATTCAAAACAAAGCTATGATTTAAAATTTGTGATTTATGATTTATGTTGGATTGCAGATTACAGATTGCAGATTACAGATTCTTTCACTGCGGCCGATTTTTGTAGCCGTAGCTTCTTAACGTTTGTTATTCAAAGTTCAAGATTTCATATTTATGATTTATAATTAGTGCTTTTTGAACTATAAACTTTGAACTTTAAACCTGAAAATACTACGACGATATAACCTGCAATCCAAATTCACAAATCTAACGCCTCAAATCTTGAACCTTAAACTTCAATAGGCTGCGGCTTTTAGGCTTTAGGCTATATGCCTTAGGCTGTAAGCAATCTGAAATCTAAAATTTGTAATCTTCCAATCTGAAATCTTCAAACCTTAAACCTCGAACCTTAAACCTTAAACCTCAAACCATTCCTACATTTTCCCTTCAAAAAATCCTAACTGCTTTAATATGCTTTTGAGAATTTTCATTCGGGCATCCGTCATATCATAATCAGCCTTGTCCGACTCTAAATTCAAAACAAAGAAATAGGGATGCTTGTTTTCTTCTATCCATCCCACTATCCAACCTAATGCGTGATCTTTTTCGGTAAGTCCGGTACCCGTTTTGTATGCCAGTTTGTAGTTGGCATTATCTTCCATCAGCATGGCATTTTTTACTTTTTCCTGATAGATTTTAAAGAAGGGGAGTTCATTAAAATACAATTTCTTTACCAATCCCAGATTTTCGTCGGGAGTAATTTTGAGGCTGTTGTCAAGCCAGAAACTATCAATCCGGGTCGTTATTTTAAACGGAATATTCTTTTTTCCGGCGCCATACCGAAGCGTATCTAACCAGAAATTCATCGTATCCTTCCCTATCTTTCGGGCTACTTCCTGAAAATAGGGTACTGCCGAAACCCTGAAAGCCTGCACCATATTCAGATTATGATTCCATGCCTCAATCGGTCGTTGTACGCCATCCCATTCAATCACCATACTGTCGCTGCTGATGATGCCTGTTTGCAAACCAATTAGTGCATTTACAATTTTGAAAGTGGACGCAGGAAGATAAGCGCTGTCGCGATATCGCGGCAAATTGTAGATTGTAAACATACCGGTACCGTTGTCCATCAATGCAAAACATCCTGTAAGTTGTTGCTCATCAAAATACTTTTTGAGTGAATCATCCTTTGTAACATTGTTGGGCGAACAGGCAATAAGAGAGATGAAAAACAATAAAAAACCAGCATGAAATAACTTAAATTTTAGTTTCATAAGGCCTGAAAATTACTATTTTAATTTATTATTATTCCAAAAACCTTATTAAGCTATTGAAAATCAACATTCCGCCTTACACTCAGCCCACTTTTTTTGAGGATGACGCTAAACCCTTCGTAAGAAATATCTTTAACAGATTTGATTAATATTATTCCGAAAAAAATAATTTTGATTTATAGAAATTTGTTTCTTAAACATTAAAAAAAATATAGTTGGAAAACTCCTTGAAATTCAGTATATTTACGATGTGAGGATTGGGTATTTGAAATTTTTTAAAAATTGTGCTTATGCAAAGCATATTCTCAAATAATCGTGTTCCGCTCAATGACTACAGGTTAATAATTGACACCCCGCCTGTTATCAAAAAGAAAATTGCTGCGCTCAAAACCTCCTTTGATGAAGATTATCGGGGAATGGTGATAGCAGGCGGCAATCCCTTTATTTACCTCGCCACTTTCTCCCAACACGAATCGGCCGAGCACTTGATGAACGAGGCAATTGACCGCATTGCGCTTGGATTTATGCCTTTCAAGCTACATTTAAAAAATCTCCGTAACCTGGACGAGCATGAAATTTATGTGGCATTGGGCGAAACAGATATAATCGAATACCTGATTAATGAACTCAAAACCGTTCAAAAGGTTTTAATAAATCCTCGCTTTAATGATATACCCCGAATAACTATTGCACAAAGACTTATGCCTTGGCAGTTTGCAAAAAGCTGGCCTAAATTTCAACACAAACACCTGTCCGGAACTTTTCTTGCCGATAAAATGCTGCTTCTCAAGCGAATGGAAGGTTTCAGAAGCTGGCAGATTATAAGGTATCTGGCTTTCCAGAACTTAGTGGTGGCCTAACCCTGATTTATCATTTTTTGAAGTGCATCATTTTTATTGCTAACAAATGTTAGTAATATACTTTTTTATTCATAGCTTTGCATCGTGATCTCTGCATTGCTTGTCTTTTTAGGTTTTAGAGTGTTGGCCACTGTGTTTTCATAGTGGCTATTTTTTATTAATATCTTCAAATACATTTTAATTTTATTAAATTTAATTTTTACTTTATTAAACATGTTTTTACCTTTGCAATATGAAATTGCCAATTATTTGTCCAAGTTGCGAACATGCTTTAAAGGTGAGTTCTCTAATATGCGATCATTGCAATACCGAAGTAAACGGCAATTACGAAATGCCGCTTTACCTGAAACTTACCTCGGAAGAACAGCAATTAATCCTCCAGTTTTTTTTGGCCAGTGGAAGTATAAAGGAAATTGCCAAACAGGCAGGAACCAGCTATCCTACCATGCGAAATTATATGGATGACCTGATAGAAAAAATCAATAAAATGAAAAATGAATCCTCTTCTAATTATTAAAATCTAACGGATATGTTTAACTGGCGTTCTGTTTTTAATCCTTTTGAGAAGTATAGTGAAAAGCAATTGCTTACTGTAGGAATTCTTTTTTTTATAATCGGGTGTGCCATTGGTTATTTTTACAACTTAACCTTTGACGGAGCTATTGATATTCATTATTTAAAGGGCAAACAAACATTAAAAAATGCTTTTTTGGAAAATGCTATAATAATTTTTATTGCAACCTCTGTTTTATTTATTCTCGGGAAGGCATTTAACCGGAAAACAAGGTTAATTGACATCCTAAATGTGGCTCTTATTTACAGGATACCGATATATCTGGCATCGCTTTTTATATTATTCCCTTTTCTACAAAAAGCATCCGAAAAAATAGTAAATGATTTGGCAGAAAATAAATTAAAAATAGATTCACCGGAAATATTATTAATCAGTTTGGCAGGTATCATTTTGGTAGTTTTCATTGTTTTTGCAATATATCTATTAGTGAAAGGATTTAAAATTGCTACCAATATAAAAAAATGGCAACATACTGTAGTTCTGATTATTACCTTAATTATTATTGAATATCTCACTTTATTCACCATTCATAATTTCTTAAATTAATGAAAAAAATTTTTGTAAGTTTATTACTTCTGATAATAATCAATGTTCCTTCATTTTCCCAATCCGTATCCGGCGACTGGTCGGGCGAGTTGGAGGTAAATGGCATCAAACTGCCTCTGGTTTTTCATATACAACAAAACGGCGACTCTCTTTCTGCCACCATGGATAGCCCTGCTCAGGGAGCTAAAGACATCAAGGTAGATAAGACAACTTTTTCGCTCAACGAACTGCTTATGGAGCTTAAAAGTTTGGGTGCCAATTATAAGGGAATACTTGCCGGAGACAGCATCAGCGGTACTTTCAGCCAAATGGGTATGAAATTTCCCCTTACATTGAAAAAGGGACGGGTTGAGGCAAAAGAACCCAACCGCCCACAAATGCCTAAGCCTCCCTTTGACTATAATATCGAAGATTTAAGTTTCATTAATCAGACGGAAGGCAATACACTTGCCGGCACACTAACCACGCCAAAGAATAAAAAAAATTTTCCGGTGGTAGTGATGATAACCGGCTCAGGCAGTCAGGATAGGGACGAAACACTGATGGGGCACAAACCTTTTTGGGTAATAGCTGATTATTTTACAAAAAACGGAATAGGTGTGTTAAGAATGGATGACAGAGCTGTAGGCGGTTCATCTAAAGGAAAAGAAGGCGCTACATCAGCCGATTTTGCTACCGATATTGATGCGGCTGTGAGCTTTTTAAAAAGCAGAGGGTATAAAAATATCGGGCTTACCGGGCACAGTGAGGGCGGCATGATAGCGCCCATTGTGGCCACAAAAAATAAAGATGTTAAGTTTTTGGTAGTGATGGCCGGGCCCGGCATCCCCATTGACAGGTTAATGGAGCTTCAGACTTATTGGGTTGTCAAATCATCAGGAGCCACAGAACAGGCGGCTAAAAAAAGTGCAGAGGATAACAAAGTTATATATGATTTTATGAAAAATTATCGGGGAAACCATCTGCAACAGGATTTGGAACCATTCGTTCTGGAAGCATTAAAAAAATCTGATGAGACCAAAAAACTACCTGATGATCAAATAAAAATGATGGCCAATCAACAAACAAAGATATTATCATCACCCTGGTTTGAGTACTTTATTAAATTCAACCCGCAGGATTATCTCAGTAAATTGAAAATGCCTATACTGGCTATCAACGGATCATTGGATGTGCAGGTTACACCAAAAGAAAATTTAGAAGGTATCAGGCAGGCTTTGAAAAAAGCAGGAAACAAAAAATCGGAGATTATTGAATTGGCAGGGTTAAATCACCTGTTTCAGGAGGCAAAAACAGGCGCCCCATCTGAATACAGCCAAATCGAACAAACTATTTCGCCCAAAGCATTAGAGATAATGACCAACTGGATATTAAAACAAAAAAAATAAACGTATGAAATTTGATGCTTCTTATAGTCTTAGGGTAAAAATAATAACAACAGCCGTTATCATCCTGTTTTTGGGATTAGGCATCATGCAAATATCACCTGCACTCAGGGTGGATGTTTTTCTTGCTTTATCAGCTCCCACCCTTTTTCTGATAATATTAGTTGTAACCTATGGGCTATCAGTTACAAAATATGAAATCAGCTCCTACGAATTAGTAATTTGTCGTCCATTCAAAAATAAAATTATCCCAAAAAAGGATATTACAAGCGCCGAAAGAATTTACAAGCAAGATTTAAAATGGACATTCAGAGTTTTCGGATCCGGAGGATTATTTGGGATTTATGGCAATTTTTTCAATAAAAAAATCGGCACGATGAACTGGTTTGTTACCCGTGAAGACCGGTTAATATTAATAAAAACGTCTATAGGTAAAAAATACGTCGTTTCTCCGGATGAACCCGAAAAGTTTCTGGACACATTGAAGTCGGCAAACTAATCACCCCCTATGCTGCTACACCTGTTTTCATAAGAAAATTAGTGACTCCAAATCATCGGCATTAATTTTTACTTTCGTGCAATAAGACAGCATTTTTACTTTTTAAACAAACTAAAAAATACATGCGAAAACTAACTTATTCCTCCCTGATATTATTCCTGGTCATTTTTATCGCCTGCACCGAAAGACAAAAATCAATTAGCATTGAACCGGCAATTTATTACTGGAAAACGATTGTAAACCCTACCACATTTGAAAAACGCAGATTAGATAGCCTAAAGATTCAAACTGTTTATCTGAAATTTTTTGATGTGGAATGGAATGAGGCAAGCCAAAAAGCGGTTCCCGCAGCTAAAATGATTATTTCAGATACCGCCTGGCTGCGGACAAAAGCAATTATCCCTACTGTATTTATTACCAACGAAACCCTTTATCATCTGGATAGCAACGCAATAAAAACCTTGTCTGAAAATGTCAGCCAATTGATTTCAAAATATATTCAATCTTATCAATTAGCAGATGTGAAGGAAATACAAATTGACTGCGACTGGACCGAAACCACTAAAAACAAATATTTCTACCTGCTGGATTTGTTGAAAGAACAACACAAAGATCAACTACTTTCGGCCACCATCAGACTTCATCAGTTAAAATACAGAAATAATACCGGCATACCTCCCGTAAAGAAGGGCTTACTAATGTGCTACAACATGGGCAATCTTCAAAGCCTGAGTAGCAGTAATTCCATCATTGATTCTCAGGAATTTGCAAAGTACATTAACACCCTATCCACCTATCCGATTAGTTTGGACATCGGGCTTCCCCTGTTCGACTGGTACGTACTATTCCGAGGAAATAAATTTGCCGGATTGATTCAAAACATGCCTGAAGGATTCATTAACAGCCCCGAAGTTCAAAAGGAAGGAAGCCTGTATCTGGTAAAAAAAGACACGGTTATAGAAGGCAGGCTTTTAAATGCTGATGATATCCTCCGGCACGAGACCAGCGATTACAAAAGCATAATGAACGTTGTGCAGCAATTAAAAAACAAAATGAATAATCCATCGTCGAAAGTATCTTTTTTTCATTGCGATTCAATAACTTTAAGCAAATATTCACTCTATGAAACTAAAAATATTTTTGACGCTTTTCGTTAGCAGCCTCTTTTCTTTAATCCCACAAAATATTATCGGATGTGGCGGCTTTGTGGATCCTTACGATTATTATACTTCGTTTTTTAATCAGTATTCAGCCTCAAAAATTCAATACAAACCCTTCTTTTATACCAATGCGCTATTCTTATTTGATACTGAGGAGCCTGAAAACCCTGCCGATAAAATAATTAACGAATGGGTTGCATTTACCAAAAACAAAGCGAGTAAGAAGGATGCGTACAATTTTGTGATGCGTTTTAATCGCAAAGACCTCTCTAACCTATATTATCATTTAGAGAAAAATGCTGCATTGAAGATACCCGATTCGGTTGCTAAAAACACGATGACCCAGTTCTTCATACAGGATAAAAACTTAGAAGCGCTGGGATACCTCATGTATGCAAAGCAGGCAGAGCCTTATGTAACTATTGATTATCACTCTTGGGAGCCGGCTTCTAACGATAGCCTGAAGATGGATAAACTGATAAAAAATGGTCTGCAACTATACAAAGCTGCCAAAACACCATTATTTCGGTTGAAATATGGATACCAGATAACAAGGCTGGCACATTACAGCACTAATTATAAAGATGCCATAAAATACTATGACGAACTGATTGCAGGAAATAATGAAAAAAGTATTTTACAAGATATGAGTCTGGCGCTTAAGGCAGGCGCATTGTTCAGGCTAAGAGAAAACAAAGAAGCTGCTTATATTTTTTCAAAGCTTTTTGCGGCTAACGACATTCAAAAAGTATCTAATTACTATGGGTTTAATTGGTCAGTGGTTGCCGAAGAAGACAAAAAAGATTACCTCGCTCTTTGCAAGAACCATAAAGAAAAATCGGATATGCTTGGTCTTTTTGCATTACAAAATCCTGAGACCAATGTAGAAGGTCTTAAAGAAATTTACCGGCTCAATCCCTCATCCGATATGTTTTCAACCCTGGTTGTAAGAGAAATAAATAAATATGAAGAGCTATACCTCAGCCCTTTACTTGAAAAACCGGGTCAAAACAAAAATGATTTTTACTATGTATTTCGGGATGCCAATGCAGACAGTGTAATGAAGGTTGAAAATAGCAATCTGCAAAATTTTATAGGCTTCTTAAATAATTTGTCAGAAAATAAGCAGATGACAGACAGGGGCTTGATGAAAGTGGGCGCTGCTTATCTGTCTTATATGATGCAAGACTACCGGAAAGCGGAAGGATATATTGAAGAAGCAAAAAAAATGAATTTATCAACCAGATTGCAAGACCAATTGATGCTTACCAATATTTTAGTCACTATTAGTAAATCTCCTGTCATAGATGCTGCTTTTGAAGAAAAGCTGCTGCCTTCATTGGAGTGGTTAGCCAAAAAGGGGAGCAAACCAAAATGGGAAGATAACAATGAATCTGCCCAATGGAGTCGCTTTTACAGAAACTTACTCACGATGGTTTTGGGTAAAAGGTATCATGCTCAGAATAATTTAATTAAGGAATTAATGTGTATTAGTGTTGCAGATAAATTTACTGAAGAGCATTATGATTATGAAAACATAACATTAAATGCATTAAGGCACAATTTCACCGGAGTTCAGGCAGAAAAGTTGTATGATTTTTTAGCCGCGCAAAAATTTACTTCCTATGACAAATTTTTACTTACCAACGGTAAAATAAAAATTAATGACGTGGCTGACTTTACGGGAACTGCCTATCTCAGAGATTACGATTATGACAAAGCCGTCACCTGGTTAGGCAAAATGAAAGCCCAACCATTGATTAAAAAAAATCCTTTCAGAGAGCTATTTTTTGACAGAGAAGAACGCCTGCCCGGAGATAAAGTAACTACTTCCAAAATGGCTTATGCCAATGAAATGAAACGCCTGCACGAGCTGGCAAAAACAGACAAGGCTAATGCGTCAAAACATTTATATAAGCTGGCATTGGGTTATTACAATGTTACCTACTATGGCTATGCCTGGGAGTTAGTAGAATATTATCGAAGTGGTGTAGATGGATACAATATCCCTGAAAACGCTACCGGCTTTCAAAAAGAATATTATGGCGCTTTTACGGCTCACAGTTACTTCGAAAAGGCGCTGGAGGCATCAAATGACAAAGAGTTTAAAGCACGCTGTATGTTTATGATGGCTAAATGTGCTCAAAAGCAAGTGCATAGACCGCAATACCAGGAGTATAGTTATGACTGGGATAAGTTTGAAGCAGCAGAAAAAGATTATTTCAAAATTTTTAGAAATAATAAATATTTTCCCGATTTTAAAAATCAGTATGGCAATACTCAGTTTTATAAGGAATCATTGAAGCGTTGTTCTTACTTGAGAGATTTTGTGACAGGTAAAAAATTGAAAGTATCAAAATAGAACATTCGGTTAATCATACCTAAGCACCCATTCGCTTAGATCGGGCTTTCTTCGCTTTCGATTCAGTTCATAATTGTAAATGATTTCACCTACTTCTCTGAAAAACGGATAGCCGATTTCGTTGTACTCATATTTATTGTCATTGAGCACCCCATCACTATTGGTATATATGCTACCGCTCAACATAAATTCTACATTATTTCTAAAATCAACAATATAGCACACATCAGTCAAAAAGCCGTGACTCCAGCCGGTTTTATTAAAAGACCTGATGTATTCGGGAATCGGTCCTTTACCGTCTCTGAAAAAGAAAAACTTGGTATAACTGTCAAAATATTCGCCGGTATCATATTTTGGAAAATGGCTTTCCGACGGCCTTTCGGACATGTATTGATATAAGGAGCGGTAGTCTTCTTTAGTAAGATTAAATCTTCTCTCTTTGGCCACCGATTTCGGGAAAAGAACCGACTGCATCATCAGTTGCAGATCTTCGAGCGGCATGGTATTGTGCATGGTGAAATCGTAGGGTTCGTTTACTAAATTTTCATCCTTATCGTAATGTGCATTCCCCATTAAAATCCTTTTGGAGAAATCGAATTGCAGATCGCTGTATGCCTCAGGCTGTGTATAAATCAATCTCCCACTATCAAAGAACCGAATCTGATTGGTATATCTGTTTTGCTCAAAATCAGATTTGTCAAAACGCCGGGTGATTCTACTTTGTGTGTAACCTTTTTTCCATAGCATCTCGTTGAGCTGTTTTTGACCTACAAACTGGTACAGACGATTGTATGCGTCATTATCGCTCACCAAAAATATTTTTTTTATATAATGGTCAACTGATGGAAGGCCCGTTGCAGAGGTTTCGTCATTGATTACGGCAGTTTGCCAAGGTCTGGTACTGTCAATCAGCATGCAGGTAAATTTATTTATCGGTAGCTTTTGGGTATTCAGCTTTTCAAGAGATGCCAGCGCAACCGGCAATTTCACCATCGATGCAGGATAAAAATACAGCGCTCTGTCCACATGTAAATAATAATTCTTAAAAATGGGCTTATTTTTATTATCCCTGTCAATTTTAGTATAAATAATCTGGTATCTGAAAGTATCAGGCTGGTTTAATACTGATTGTAAGAGTGGAGAGGCTTCCTTTCTAATTAAATTTTGAAGCCAAATATCATTCTTTACCTGTGCGTAACTAACACCCATTATTAAAAAGATAAAAATTGTGAACAAGGATTTCATTACTTATTTCTTTGTCTCTGTTTTTTTTAAAAGCAGTGCAATTTAATTCTTTAATAAAATTGAAAACCTGATGACCTTTTTGAGGTTGCAAAAAACATAAAAATATTACATTCAAAAAACTCCTATGCTTTTTCCAAGTAAAACTGATCAAATAAAACCGAAGTAATAAATCCGTTCAACTCACGCGTTGAAATTTCTTCTTTCAGTCGAAATGTCTCAGAAATTATCCCCAATTTTTTCAATTTCATGTTATAAATCATATCATTTTTTCATTTTTTTCCATAATATCTGTCTAACTTAGCTTGCTCAAATTATTACACTATTCAATAATAACAAATATTTTTATGAAAACAGTTCACAATTTTAACGCAGGACCTTGTGTTTTACCCCGTCCGGCTGTTGACGCAGCTATTGATGCTTTGAAAGACTTCAACGGGACTGGTATGTCAGTTATCGAAATTTCGCACCGTTCCAAAGACTGGGAAGCCGTTATGAATGAGTGCGAGTCGCTTTGGCGTGAGCTATTGAACATTCCAGACAATTACAAAGTTATATTTCTGGGTGGTGGTGCCAGTATGCAGTTTTGTATGGTACCTTACAACCTGCTGGAAACCAAAGCCGCTTATCTTGAAACAGGCGTTTGGGCCAAAAAAGCGCTGAAAGAAGCCAAAGGACTGGGAGAAGCAGTTGCTGTAGCTTCATCGGCAGACAAAACCTATTCCTATATCCCCAAGGGCTATGAAATACCTTCGGATGTGGATTATTTCCATATAACCACCAATAATACTATTTACGGTACCGAAATCAGGGAAGATATTTCTTCTCCGGTTCCATTAGTGGCCGATATGTCGTCTGATATTATGAGTCGTCCGGTAGATGTGTCAAAATATGCCATCATTTATGGCGGGGCTCAAAAAAATGTAGGACCAGCAGGTGTTACTTTTGCCATCATCAGGGAAGATGTGCTGGGCAAGGTGAGCCGTTACATACCCAGTATGCTTAATTATAAAACCCATATTGAAGGAGGCTCCATGTATAATACGCCTCCTGTATTTCCGATTTATGTAATGACACAAACGCTGAAGTGGGTAAAAGAAAACGGAGGTTTGGAAGCCATAAATAAACATAATGTGGAGAAAGCACAACTGCTGTATGATGAAATTGACCGCAATCCTTTATTTGTAGGTACTGCTGCCAAAGAAGACCGCTCAATCATGAATATCTGTTTCGTGATGGCAGAAGGACATCATGATAAGGAGGCTGCATTTCTGGAGTTTGCAAAAAGCAAAGGGATGGTAGGCATCAAGGGGCACCGGTCTGTGGGCGGATTTCGCGCTTCTACTTACAATGCATTGCCCAAAGAAAGCGTACAGGCGCTGATAGACTGTATGCAGGAGTTTGAGAAAATGAATTCTTAATACAATTATTCGGAGGTTTGGAGTTTGAGATTCAACTAACCTTGAACCTCAAACTTCAAATTTCAAACGGGTTAAAATACTTGCCAAAATGAAAAAAATATTAATTGCAACAGAAAAGCCTTTTGCAAAAAGCGCTGTAGATGGAATCAGCAAAATTGTAACGGATGCAGGCTACGAAATTGTTTTACTCGAAAACTACACAGAGAAAGCACAACTTTTAAAAGCGGTGGAAGATGTAAATGCCATCATTATCCGAAGCGATAAAATAGACAAAGAAGTAATAGATGCCGCCCCCAATCTGGAAGTGGTGGTAAGGGCAGGCGCCGGATACGATAATGTGGACTTAGACGCAGCTACTGCAAAAAATGTGGTAGTGATGAACACACCGGGGCAAAACTCCAATGCGGTGGGCGAACTGGCCATCGGGCTGATGCTCTATGCTGCCCGTAATTTTTTTAACGGCAGCTCAGGAACCGAACTGCGCGGTAAAACGCTCGGTTTGTATGCCTTGGGTAATACTGCAAAATACCTGGCACAAGCAGCACAGGGACTGGGTATGGAGGTGTATGCCTACGCTCCTACCAAAGATGATGCCTATCTTCGGGCAGAAAATGTGAAACGAGCAAATAGCCCCGGGGAGCTTTTCGAAAAGTGCCGGTATGTATCGCTGCATATACCGCTGAAACCAGAAACCAAGGAAATCATCACTTACGAATTGTTGTCGTTGATGCCCAAAAATGCAACCTTAGTGAATACTGCAAGAAGGGAGGTTATCAATGAAGACGGATTGCTCAAAATGTTTGCGGAAAGAAAAGATTTTAAATACGTGAGTGATATTCAGCCTGCCAAAAAAGAAGCCATAGATAATGTATGCGACAACCGTATGTACTGCACTCCCAAAAAAATGGGCGCACAGACTGCCGAAGCCAACATCAATGCAGGTATTGCCGCCGCCAATCAGATTGTAGGATTGTTTAAAAATGGCGACAGAACATTTCAGGTAAATAAATGAGTTTTACTGAATATTAACCCCTGCACGAGGAAATTTAAAGAATGGGATTTAAATACATGGGATTACGGTGTAGTTCTATACATTTTTAGGCAAGGTTATTGGAGGGTTGGACAAGGATTTTAAAAAAAGTCCCGGTCGCTAAGGATCGGGCTCTATTTTATTGTATTTACCATACCTTTTATTATTTTCGGGATTATCTGCATAATCCCAATACCAGGCACCCGTTCGGTCGGTGGTACCATAGACAGTTTTCTTCGAAATGTTTGGAATGGGAGAACCATCATTAAATTTAGTTACTTTCAGATTTTCCTTTAGCCAGAGTTGATTACCGATTTTCACCGTATTGTAAACATTGCCGTCAATATCCTTAACTGTACTTTGTGCATACGACGATGCGATGCCTGCAACCGCCAATACTACGGTTAAATAAAAGAGTTTAAATTTTTTCATAGAGATTTCATTTTTATTCCTTTTGTCTATCATGATTTTTAAGTTTCCTTCCTTTAATAAGAACAAAGGAAGCCGTATAGATTTTAACTTTAAAATTTCTGGGATAGAATGGCAATTTTAGGGATAGAAAGTTTTGTTTCCCGTAGGGTTTGTGTTTTTATCGTTTCGTAGTAAGCCGGTGGCGCGCCAACGCTATGTAGCTGCACTCCACTAAACACCTGCCATGGGCGAGGTTCCAATGAGCGCACCATAAGGCAGTTTGATGAGATTTCCTGAAAACCCTCATCGAGAGACCTTCTCTCATCTGATTTAAAGTTGCGAACATTTTCCAACGTTCTCAAGGCACACACGGTTGGCAGCTTGGCCGCTGGCGGGGACTATTATCCCAAAATTTGAAGCGAAGCAGACACTTCAAATATATTAAAAATTTTTCAAACGTAGAACTTCACCTCCGCTTGCGCCAAACTGGCCGTTGGGAGAAGTCCTAATTTTCAGTACGCTTGAATAAGAACTTCTGTTGGGATATGTAATTTTTCTGTAATTTTTCTTATCATATCCAAGGTTAATTTTCTTTTTCGATTTAGGATTTCACTTGCTCTACTTTTTAAACCGATAACTTCAGCTAAATCACTTTGAGAATAATTAAGCTGTTCCATTCTAAATTTGATAGCTTCTATTGGATCGGGTAGATCAATTGGGAAATTTTCATTTTCATAATTTCCTAGCAAAATTCCTAAAATCTCTAATTCATCACCTTCTTTGGTTCCTGGTTGAGCATCAAATATCTTTTCAAGTCTATTTAAAGCTTGATTATAATCATTTTCTGTTTTTATGGGTTTTAATCTCATCTTTTAAATTTTATTGGCATTTATTTTATCATATTCAACATGGGTTCCAATAAATCGAATCCACATCATTTGATAACTGAAATTTATTTTTACGATTAATCTGTAATTGTTTCCTTTAATGTTGAAACAAACTCGATTATCATACAAGATACTTGCACTTGGATACTCCGACTTTAATTCGTTCAGATTCTTCCAAGTTCCTTTATCAGCTTCCAGATACCAAGCTTTCAATTGCTGTTCACAATCGGAATGCTTTTCCCAGAACTCACGCAGTATCTTTTTGGCAATAACTCTCAATTTTTATTTTTGCTACAAAAATAAAAAAACAATCCCAAATTGGGAACTTTTGAGCTGAAAATCTTGTTTTGATTTTTTTTATAGGATTTCTGCCAATAAGGTCATACAGGGGAATTTCACCCCTGCATTCCCACGGAACCGTACATGAAAGTCTCCCTTCATACGGCTCTTCGTGTTAATAATCACCAAAGATAAAACTTTATCTTTTACGGATGCACCAATGAACAATGAACAAATTTTGGTTATTGGCTTTGATTTTGTCGCATAGTAATCAATCATCCCTTTTTATCGGTTGTTCATTCTAGTTTTACATAACACCTTAGCCCTTTGCTCCGTCTTCATTACAATCCCGATAGCCATCGAGATCGGCTTACTCGCTGTCCGTTTGTTGTATCGTTTGTATGTCTGTGTTCACCTTTCAAAATGGTTAATTTTTTCTCGTTTTAAGTTGCCTGTATGTTGTTTGCACATTCGCGATACCATTGGCTATAACTCCCAAATATACGAATCATTCTTTATCTGTAAATAATTATACATTTCACTCATAATCAATAAATTAGAGCCATCTTTAAAATAATATACGTTGTGAAAGGTATTTAAATATTTAAATTACGAATAGAAATACCCCCAATTATTTCTTATTTGTAAAAAGGTAAAATACCCTTTTTTCCTAATGGGGAAATTTTTTGCCATACTATTTTCAGATCTGTCTGGATTGCTTGAGGTCATTTATCTTTTTCGAATTAATTAACCTTGTTTTTCACAATAGCTTTACTCAAATAACCAATTACCGGTGTTGCAGAAAAACTACCTATATTGACAGGAAACGATATATATAAAATACCTCCTTTATAAATTATTGATTACTAATAAGTTATTGGCTACTTTCAAAATTTAACCTTTAAAGTACCCTCTTACAGGCTTTTGTGCCTTATTTTTGCAAAATGCACCCGTTTGTGTACATACCTTTTCCTGACTGGCTCGATAACTTAGACCGACATTTTTTTTATGCCATTAATACCTATATGGCCAATGATTTTATGGACACGGTAATGCCGGCTTTCAGAAATGCTTTTTTTTGGGCGCCTTTTTATTTGTTTATAATACTTTTTGTTCTCATAAATTTTAAAAAAACAGGTTGGATTTGGCTTTTATTTGCGCTTTGCACCTTTGCCATAACCGATCTGACAGGGGCGCGCGTATTTAAGTCATTATTTGAAAGGCTGCGTCCTTGTCAGGATATAAACATGCTGGGTTTTGTTAGGTTGGTTTTGGGTCGCTGCTCCGGTGGTTATAGTTTTGTATCTAATCATGCTATCAATCATTTCGGACTTGCCACATTCATATTTTTGACATTTCGACCTGTTTTCAGGCAATCATGGATAATCTTCATCTGGGCTGCGGTTATCGGCTTTGCACAGGTATATGTGGGCGTGCATTATCCTTTTGATGTGTTTAGTGGCGCTTTGCTGGGCATACTGATAGGCGCCATTAGTGGCAAGATTTATAATAAACACTACGAATTTACTATCTTCGACAAGCAATTAATAGCAATACATTAATGGAATTATTTATAATAGCCTTATTGATTATACTCAATGGACTATTTTCAATGGCAGAAATAGCATTGGTATCTGCCCGAAAAGCAAGATTAGAAGCACAGGCAAATAAAGGCGATAAAAAGGCGGCTGAAGCCTTAAAATTGGCAGAACATCCCGATACTTTTTTATCGACGGTGCAAATAGGCATTACTTTAATAGGTATTTTGACGGGTATTTACTCAGGCGATAAACTGACCGGCTCTATTGTTGCGTTTTTATCTCAATTTCCTGTAATTGAGCCCTATAGTAAAGACCTGGCTACCGTTTTTCTTCTTATAGTGATTACCTATTTCACCTTAGTTTTTGGCGAACTGGTTCCCAAAAGGCTGGGATTATCGAGACCTGAAAAAATTGCCAAATTAGTGGCAGGACCAATGAAGATAATTGGTTTTATTGCCTACCCTTTTATTTTATTATTGAGCAAATCGAGTAAACTGGTCGCTTCTGTTTTGGGTATCAAACCAAAGGACAATCAGGTAACAGAAGATGAAATAAAAGCCATCATTAATGAAGGCGCCGAACAAGGCACGCTGGAAGAAACCGAGCAGGAAATTATAGAGCGTATTTTCCATCTTAGCGACCGTAATATTACCTCACTGATGACACACCGGAGTGATATCGTGTGGTTTAATGTGGATGATACAGAAGAAATTATCAAAGAAAAAATTCTCCGGGAAACACATTCTATCTATCCTGTTTGTGATGGGGTAATTGACAATATTAAGGGTATCATTTCAATGAAGGATTTATACATCAACAAAGACACCATACAATTTAAAGACCTGATGCGACCTGCCCTGTTTGTGCCGGAAAATAATGCCGCCTTCAAGGTAATGGAGAAATTTAAGGAAGCGCAACAAAATTCTTGCTTTATTGTGGATGAGTACGGCAGCGTGTTGGGGATGCTTACGCTGAAAGATATTCTGGAGGCCATCATTGGTGATATGCCTCAGGAGGACGAAGAAGATTATGAAATTATTGAACGGGAAGACGGCAGTTTTATTGTAGATGCCCAGATACCTTTTTATGATTTCCTGTCTTACTTCGACAAGGCCGACTGGATGAATGAAGGCGAACAGGAGTTTGATACATTAGCAGGATTTATTCTGCACAAACTGCAACGGATTCCTAAAACAACCGAAAAGCTTGACTGGAATGGTTTTGACTTTGAAGTGATTGATATGGACGGCCATCGCATTGACAAAGTACTGGTAAAAATAAGTCCGGAACTAAGAAGCGAAATGGAGGAGGAATAAAACCATTATTTCTTTTCTTCGGACCTGGCAACCGCTTTGGTAACCGCAGCATTTCCAAACCTGTTTTTAATACTGTCAATTGCCTTATAAAGATTTAGTTTTTCTTCTTGCCGGTTAAACATATCCATTTGCATACCCCTATCCGCCAGATGGCTGAAGCGTATGCCAATCAACCGTACAGAACGATTGCGCTCATAAACCTCATCAAAAATCTCGTGCACTTTCAGGATCAGTTCATCATCAAGAGCTGTATATGCTACCATTGACTGGCGGGTGATGGTTTCAAAATCAGAATAACGTAGTTTTATGGCTACGCAAGCTGTCTGTTTACCACACTGCCGCAGGTCAAAGGCATTCTTCTCGGTAAGTTTTGCCAGTTGAATATGCAGAAACTCAATGTTCGATTGGTCCTTTTCGAAAGTAATCTCCCTGCTCATGCTTTTTTGTTCCCGATCGCTTTCCACTTCGGAACTGTCTGTAACATTCGCTTTATTCCAAATATCGGCTCCCCATTTGCCAAGCCTGTGTTCAAGCAGGTATTTAGGCGCTTTTGCAATGTCGCCAATCGTCTTCATTCCCATCGCTCTGAGTTTTTGCTCCGTCTGTTTGCCTACTCCCGGAATTTTATCCAAACTCATCGGCCACAGAAAATCCCTTTCTTCTCCTACAGCTATTTCCAGAAAACCATTGGGTTTTGCTTCATTGGTTGCCATCTTTGCAATAAACTTTGCCGATGCCAGTCCACAGGATATGGGCAGCCCTGTTGTTTCTATTATTTCTTTTCGAAGGTTGCACAGGTATTGACTAATGTTAAAATACTTTTCCATACCTGCCAGATCGCAATAAAATTCGTCAATAGACGCTTTCTGAAAGCGAGGCACTCGAGAAGAAATAATTTCTGTAACCACATCCGAATAATGGTGATACCGGTCATAGTGCCCGGGTAATACAATCGCCTGCGGGCACAGTTGCAAAGCCTTCGTCATGGGCATGGCAGAATGAACGCCAAACTTACGGGTTTCGTAGCTACAGGTGGCAACCACGCCCCTATTGGTACTGCCGCCAACAATAACCGGTTTGCCTTTCAGTTCGGGATTCAGAAGAATCTCCACCGACACATAAAAGGAATCAAGATCGAAATGAGCGATATGAGGAACATTTTCTGCCAATAAGGCAAAGTTAGCATTAACCCTAAACTCCGGGAAAGGATTTATTTTTCAATTATAAAAACCAAATCACATTTTATTAAAATTTCTAATTATTGGATATTTTGTAAAATCATTGAACCAGGGTATTGGTAATAACGCCGCCAATCCTCGTGAGTTTTGCGATTTAGGGATTTATGGCACAAATGTTCATCAGAAATACTTCTAACCAACCGAATTGTGGTTAGCATATAATGCTGCTATTTCAAATAAATATCCAAAAGTCCTTCGGGTAGTTTTACTGATACAGTTTTTTTCTTTTGGTTAATTTCAATGAGTGTTTCTTCATGCAGCGGGATATAGGCTTCCTTACCTTCGATAGTGGTTCTGCACAGGATCTGGTGCGGCTGTTCAATCACTTCTTCAATAACTCCCAGTTCTTTTTTTCCTTCGATGAGTGTAAACTCCAGAAGACTGATGACAGAGGCCTCTCCCACATATTTTCTAAAGTCTTTTTCTGTAAGCCAAACTTCCTTCTGAACCAATTTTTGAGCTTCTTCTTTTGAATTGATGCCTTCTATTTTCAGGTAGGTTTCATCATTATTTTTTACCCTTGCTATTTCAATAAACCATGGAAAATAATCGGCTTCTCCGTCTTTAATAAATATTTTTTTCAGTCCTTGAAAATCATTTTTCTCACCTAAAGCATGTTTCAGTACCAGATCGCCCTTGAGTCCGTGCGTACCCGCCAGTCGTCCAATACTGAAATATTTTGAACTTTGAGTCATGAGAAATCCTTTTTTCCAAATCAATAAAAAAAGGCTGTCTCAAAAGCGCAACTTTTCACTTATTAAAAAAAATTATAAAGAGAAATAATGGAAAGAGAAATTTGAAATCTATCTTTGGTTACACGCTTTATAATCTTTGTTTTATTGTGAAATACTTTTTTGAGACAGCCTCAATTTTTTACTTCATAGCTTAACTATTCTGCACTTGGTTCAGCATCGGCTTTGGGCGCAGTGGTTTCAGCAGGTCTTGCTGATGCTACTTTTTGTGGTCCTGCTGCTCTACGTTTAGCTTTTCTTTCCTCGATTGCTTTTGCCTGACGTTTTTTCACTTGTAAGTCATGCTCGGCGCTCCAGGTAGTGAATTTTTGCATAGCTGCAGCTTCATCAAACAGACCCAATTTTACACCGCGAAGTAAATGCTTCAAATACAAAACACCTTTAAAGCTCAGGATACGGCGAACAGTATCGGTAGGCGTAGCGCCTTTGTTAAGCCATTCCAACGCTTTTTGACGATCCAGCTCAATTGTAGCCGGGATAGTCAAAGGATTGTAGGTACCTAATTTCTGAATAAATTTACCATCACGAGGGCTTCTTGCATCTGCTACCACAATGAAGTAAAAGGGCCTCTTTTTGGACCCGTGTCTTTGCAATCTAATCTTAGCTGCCATTTTAAATAGACATTTAAGGCTTTAAAAAATAATTGTTTAGTCCCAGTTGATATTGGGGCACCAAAAATAAGAATTCTTTTTGCAATTTTTACAAAAACAATTTTTTTTACGGTTATTTTTGATTTTTTTGGGCAATTTTACCCCTAAAAAGGCCTGTTTCCTCCCATTCCGGGCATCATGCGGCCAAATGCACCCATTTTATTCATGTTTTTCATCATATCCCTCATTTGCTCAAACTGCTTCATAAAGGCATTTACATCTGCAATATCCTTTCCGCAGCCTTTGGCAATTCGCTTCCGGCGACTGGCATTAATGAGATCGGGGTTGCTTCGCTCTTCGGGTGTCATGGAATCAATGATACATTCTATACCCTTAAAACTGTCATCACTAATATCAAGGTCTTTAATTTGCTTACCTACACCCGGAATCATGCCCAACAAATCCTTCATATTACCCATTTTCTTTATCTGCTGCAATTGCTGCTTGAAATCGGCAAAGTCAAATTTGTTTTTACGGATTTTACTCTCCAATTTTTTAGCTTGCTCTTCATCAAACTGCTCCTGCGCCTTCTCTACCAGTGAGGTAATGTCGCCCATGCCCAAAATACGCTGTGCCATCCTTTCGGGATAAAAAACATCCAGCGCATCCATTTTTTCGCCATTGCTTACAAACTTGATGGGTTTGTTTACAGTGTATTTGATGGAGATAGCCGCCCCACCTCGGGTATCGCCATCTAATTTTGTTAAAACCACACCGGTAAAATCAAGTCTTTCATTAAACGCTTTGGCTGTATTTACTGCATCCTGACCTGTCATGCTGTCCACTACAAACAATATTTCCTGAGGGTTCACTGCATTTCGGATGTTGGAGACCTCAGTCATCATAGCTTCGTCAATGGCCAAACGACCCGCAGTATCTATAATGAGCACATTTTTATTCTTGCTTTTAGCTTCGGCTACTGCATTTTTGGCAATGCTCACCGCATCTTTATTTTCTGCTTCGATATGCACATCCACACCTATCTGCTCGCCCAAAACCCGCAACTGTTCCATAGCTGCCGGCCGGTAAATATCGGCTGCCACCAACATTGGAGACAATCCTTTTTTTGATTTCAGGTAATTGGCAAGTTTTCCACTGAAGGTGGTTTTACCACTACCCTGAAGACCCGCAATCAAAATTACGGCCGGATTGCCTTTGGCATTGAAAACAGCTTCTTCGCCACCCATCAGTTCGGCAAGCTCGTCCTTTACAATCTTCACCATCAACTGCCCCGGGCTAACGGCATTGATTACTTTTTCGCCAATGGCTTTATCTTTAATTTTATCGGTAAATTCTTTTGCGATTTTATAGTTCACATCCGCATCTACTAAGGCACGCCTTATTTCCTTTACCGTTGTAGCAACGTTCAACTCGGTAATTCTGGCCTGACCTTTCAGATTTTTAAAAGCGCTGTCTAATTTATCCTGTAAATTATTAAACATAATTCAAATACAATTTTATTTTAAGGGCTGCAAAAATAAGCCGAAATGTTTGAAATTGGCTCCAAACCTACACGAACATCGGTAATTGGTTTAACAAATGACCGGTTTTACTAAATTATTCGCTTCTTAATGAAAATTCCTGTTGTGATGCTTTTAAAGAAGGAATCCAGGAGGCTGCAAAAGCGATTATCAAAACGGTTGCTGCCACCAGCACAAAATCAATCAGCCTTAATTGAACCGGGAAATAATCAATGACAAACGAACCGCCTTCCAATGGTATGAGGTGAAATTTCTGCTGTAAAATAACGATAATCAGCGCCAAAATCATTCCAATCACTCCGCCAATTACTGCCAGCAGGAATCCTTCATTCAAGAATATTTTTTGAATAAAACGCCTGCCAGCGCCCAGAGCGTTCAGAATACTGATGTCTTTTTGTTTTTCTAAAACCAACATGGTTAAAGCGCCTACCATATTAAAAGCGGCCACCACTAAAATTAGGCTCAGGATTGCATAAAAAATCCAACGCTCCATACTCATCACCGAATAAAGGCTTTGATTTTGCTGGTAGCGGTCTTCTACCTTGAAATTGCTTCCTAATAAACTTTCTATCTGTTTTTTTGCCAAATCGGTCTTTTTGGGGTCAGTTACTGCAATTTCCACAGCACTGTACTCATCGGCTGCCAGCAGCAGCCCGTCTTTTAAGAAATCAATGTCCGTAATGGCATATTTGCTGTCAAAGTCCTGCTGAATCATAAAAGCGCCTGATGTATGTATGGTATCGCTTATAATATTGCTAAACTCATCAAACTGCTCAGTATCACTTTTTCGGGGAATATAAATAGAAAGAGGCGCTATACTGTAGTCGGCCCTGATGCCCAGCGAACCCTCGATTCCTACGCCCACTATCAATAAAGGTTTTTGGGCATTGCCAATGTCAAATCGCCCATCTATTATATGTTCCGAAACATTATTAATCTTCTTATAATTGGAGTCAACCCCTTTCAAATATACCAGCGCCTGATTATCGTAGCTGCGTAGCAAAGCCTTTTCTTCTACCACCAGCGAAAAATTTTTTACGCCTTGCACGGAAGATAACTTTTGAACCTGCTCGGGTGTCAAAACCAATACTTTGCCGGTTTTGGGGCTTATCCTGAGGTCGGGGTAAAAGGAAGCGTACAATGACTTTACCAATCCTTCAAAGCCATTAAAAACACTAAGCACCAGTATAAGCGCTGCCGTACCGATTACGATGGCAGTAATACAAATCCATGCAATAATATTGATTACATTGGTTGATTTTTTGGCTTTAAAATAGCGCCATGCAAAGAGTATGGAATAATTTCCGGCCACTAAATGATTATATTTTGATTGATTAGCAGGATTTTATTGAGAATTTTGCTCTCTTTCTTCATTAATCTTCTTAAACAACTCCTCCAGCTTGAAAACATGATCCAGCGTATCATCCGAAAAAAACTTTAATACCGGCATATTTCTTAATTGGTGCCTCACCGAAGTGGTTAATTCTTTTTTTATGTCATGATGCCTGTCTTCTATCTTTTTTAAGGCAGCCTTAGCATCATCCACCTGAAAGAAACTCAGATAAAATCTTGCTTCCAGTAAATCCGGAGTTACTTTTACCGAAGAGATTGAAACCATACCGCCATTAATCATATTTAACCCCAGTTTTTGAAAAATGACATTCATCTCTTCATTTAATAAACTAGCCACTTGTTTTTGTCTTTTACTTTCCTCCATAACCCTGTCTTTAGAATTTTCGGTATAAAATTACTTACTTTGCGGGCATAAATTACCATTTCTCAACGGAATGAAAAAATATTCGAGAATATTGCACTATTTAGCGCCTTATAAAGGAAAGATATTCCTGTATTTTTTATTCACTATTCTTTCTATCATTTTCGGGTTGGTGAGTTTTGGTATGCTTATTCCGTTTTTTGATTTGATATTTTTGGGCAAAACAATGGATTTGCCTGCTGTAGCTGCTTCGGGCGACAGTTTAGCGAACATTAAAACCTGGCTGTACGGCCATCTGCAAGGTTATTCATTGCTGCAAATGCTGGCAGCTATATGTGTAGTACTTCTGACAGCCATATTTTTAAAAAATCTGTTTCTGTACCTGTCTTTTTATACTTTAAACCCGTTAAAAAACCGAATTGTGAATACATTTAGAAGTGATTTGTATTCAAAAATTCTTCGTTTACCGATTGGTTATTTCACCGAGCAAAGAAAAGGCGACCTTATCAGCCGTGTAACCAATGATGTAAATGAGGTAGAAAGCTCGGTTGTAGGAACGCTTGAGGGCTGGATACGGGATCCACTTACGATTATTTTCACTTTCATCACCTTATTTATTCTCAGTGCCCAACTCACTATAGCCATTCTGGTTTGTATTCCACTCATTGGTTTTGTTTTAGGCCGCGTATCCAAAGCCTTGAAACGGCAATCGAATGAAGCTGCCTTAAAGCAGGGCGAATCCATTTCAATTCTGGAAGAAACACTTAATGGATTAAGGGTAATTAAAGCATTTAATATAGAATCCATTTTAAAAGGCAAATTCAATACTGTAAATGACGAATTGCTGGAAACAAAAAATCGTATTTCCAGGAGGAGAGATTTGGCTTCGCCCATGAGTGAATTTTTAGGAGTTCTTGTTTTTGTGGGTATTTTGTGGTTTGGTGGCAGGTTGATTTTGGGAGGCAGTATGAATTTGGAAGGTTCTACTTTTGTGGGCTATCTGGCAATGTTTTACAATATTATCAATCCCGTAAAAACGCTATCCACCTCCTTTAGTAATATCAATAAAGGCTATGCCGCCATAACCCGTATTGAAGAAGTATTGAAAACCCCGGTTATGGTGGATGATAATCCTACCGGTAAAACACTTCATAGTTTCAATGATAAGATTGAATTCAAAAATGTGCGGTTTGCTTATGATGATGCAGTGATATTGGATGACATCAATCTGACCATAGAAAAGGGTAAAACCATTGCGTTGGTAGGCTCCTCAGGTGCCGGAAAGTCAACGCTTGCCGATTTAGTACCGCGTTTTCATGATGTAACCGGCGGGGCAGTTCTGATAGACGGAACCAATATTAAAGATTATGCACTTCAGTCTGTGAGAAGCCTCATGAGTATTGTAACGCAGGAGCCGATATTGTTTAACGATACTATTGCCAACAATATTGCACTCGGCCAGCCCGATGCCTCCAATGAAGAAATCATACAAGCAGCCAAAATAGCTAATGCACATAATTTTATTATTCAAAAAGAAGAAGGCTACGATACCAATATTGGCGACCGGGGCAGCAAACTCAGTGGCGGCGAAAGGCAAAGGCTTACGATTGCCAGGGCCGTATTGAAAAACCCACCCATATTGATTTTAGATGAAGCTACTTCTTCATTAGATACCGAGAGTGAAAGGTTAGTGCAGGATGCCATCAATAATATGATGCAAAACCGCACCAGCATTGTTATTGCACACAGGTTAAGCACTATTCGTCATGCCGATGAAATTGTTGTACTGCAAAAAGGAAAAATTGTAGAGCGTGGCAGCCATGAATCTCTTATTGCTCAAAACGGGTTTTATAAAAAATTAGTGGATATGCAGGAGGTGAGGTAGGAGGCGTATTGCTATAGAAGCTAATTCAATTATAACCCATGAAAGAGAGTGCCAAAAGGCACATAATTCTAATTCAAGTCTGATACAGATTACCAAAAGTTTGAAGTGTATAATCCAGTTTTAATAAAAAATGGATTACACAAACTGCTGAGCGCCAATCTGCGAATGGTGGAAAAGGCAATAATCCTCCGGGGTTAACCGTAGATTATACCGAAGTTCAACCTTTGGATCTGAAATCTATAATGAAAAAACGACCGGAAACATCTCTTTTCATAAAACCATTTTATGAAAAACTATAATGAATTCTTGCCGTTTTGCTGTTTTTAAATTATTGTTGCAAAGAAGATGATAACACTTATTAGTATAATATATAAATTCAATTATTCATTTTAACCTATAAGTAGTTAATTCACTCATTATTAATTACCCAAATTTAGCTTAGATTTTATACACTACACAGTTTTTCTAGCT
>ENA-UOUJ01000280-UOUJ01000280.1-activated-sludge-metagenome-genome-assembly--contig:-NODE-280-length-39973-cov-4.966431_pt1 | contig 39973 bp, 29 predicted proteins | sample MGYA00249839_ERZ747224 | MGnify/ENA primary metagenome ERZ747224 (study PRJEB28782, sample SAMN03220277) | activated sludge metagenome | biome: wastewater; feature: sewage sludge; material... | reverse complement strand
ACCAGTACTGACTGCCATTGGGAAGAAACCCAAGGCGGCTACTGTAGCAGTCATCAGCACTGGTCTAAGCCTTGTTTTAGTGCCGGTGAGCACAATGTGTTTAATGTCTTTTAGCCCGCCTTTTCTCAAGTGGTTAAATTCAGAAATAAGCACAATGCCGTTTAGCACGGAAATACCAAACAGGGCTATAAAGCCTACGCCGGCGCTCACACTAAATGGCATACTTCTAAGCGATAGAAATAGTATTCCTCCAATTGCCGAAAGGGGAACTGCCGTGAAAATAAGAAGCCCTTGTCTAACCGATTTGAAGGCAAAATAAAGAAGGATAAAGATTAATGCAAAAGCCAGAGGCACTGCAATAGACAAACGAGTTTTTGCCTTATTCAGATTTTCAAAAGAACCGCCATAAGTAATAAAATATCCCGGATCAAATTTCATGGTTTTGTCAACTTTCTTATGCAATTCATTTACCACAGATTCTACATCGCGATTTTTCACGTTAAAACCTACAATTATTCGACGTTGAGCATTTTCACGTTGAATTTGGTTTGGGCCTTCTTTAATACTCACGTTAGCCAATTTTTCCAGAGGAATTTGGATGCCGGAAGGAGTGGGAATAAGCAGGCTTTGCACATCTTGTAAATTTTTCTTCTCAGTGTCGGCTATACGAACTACGAGGTCAAATCGTTTTTCTTCTTCAAACATCAGACCTGCCATCTGTCCGGCGAATGCAGTATTGACAACCCTGTTAATATCCGCAACAGAAAGATTGTACTGTGCAATTAACGGTCTATTGTATTCTATTATTATTTGAGGCATACCTGATACTGGTTCTACATAAATGTTTTCAGCACCATTTACGGAGCTTACAAGTTTGCCAAGTTGTTCAGCCAAAACCGATAAGGAATCAATATTTTCTCCAAAGATTTTACATACCACATCTTGCCTTGCTCCGGTCATCAATTCGTTAAAACGCATTTGTACCGGATATTGAAAACTGGTAGTAATACCGGGCACATCTTCCAATGCCTTGCTCATTTTTTCAGAAAGTTCATTGAATGAGTGGGCGGTAGTCCAGTGTTTCTTATCTTTTAGAATAATCATCATATCACTGGCTTCCATAGGCATTGGATCGGTAGGCACCTCGCCGCTACCTATTTTGGTTACTACTTGTTCCACCTCTGGAAAACGAGTTTTTAAAATATGAGCAGCCTTTTGAGTATATTCAATTGTCGTGTTTAAATTACTACCTGTAAGTACTCTTGTGTCAACTGCAAAGTCGCCTTCTTCAAACTTAGGAATAAACTCGCCCCCCATTTTTGTTAAAATATAAACAGAGATAAAAAAAAGTATTGCTGCGGCTGCAACTACTGATTTGGAGTACTTTAGAGTGATAATCAGATTTTTTTGATAAAAAATTTCAAGTTTAGCGATTATTCTATCAGAAAGAGAGGGTTTGGTTTGTGCTTTTTTACTAAGAATTAATGCGCTCATAGCCGGAATATATGTAAGCGATAAAATAAAAGCGCCAATCAATGCAAAAGAAACCGTTTGGGCCATGGGTTTAAACATTTTACCTTCAATGCCTTCAAGTGCGAAGATGGGCAAATACACAATTAGGATTATTATCTGGCCGAAAACCGCACTGTTCATCATTTTGCCTGCTGCATGTTTTACCTCTCCGTCCATTTGTGGCTGTGTGAGTTTTGCATAACCTTGAAGGTGTTTAGAATGTGAAAGGCGGTGCATTGCAGCTTCAACAATGATTACAGCCCCGTCAACAATTAAGCCAAAATCCAAAGCGCCAAGACTCATGAGGTTTCCGCTAACTCCAAAAAAATTCATCATTATCACGGCAAACAGCATAGATAGAGGAATTACCGATGCTACCAAAAATCCTGCGCGGAGATTGCCTAAAAACATTACCAATACCAATACAACGATCAAGGCGCCTTCAAGTAAATTTTTTTCTACGGTGTTAATTGCATGTGTTACCATTTTTGTACGATCCAAGAAAGGGACAATTTCTACACCTTCAGGCAGCATTTTCTGAATCTGGGCCACTCTCTCCTTCACATTGCTCACCACTTCACTGCTGTTTGCTCCTTTGAGCATCATAACCACAGCACCGGCCACCTCTCCTTCATCATTATAACACATAGCTCCGTAACGAGTAGCAAAACCTATACTCACATCTGCCACGTCCTTAATATACAAAGGCGTACCTGATAACGTATTTTTTATTGAGATGTTTTTGATATCTTCAATATTGCCAATTAAGCCTTCGGATCGAATAAAAAGAACTGTAGGCCCTTTTTCAATATAGGCTCCGCCGGTATTCTGGTTATTGTTTTCCAAGGCTTTAAATACATCATTGATTGTGATATTATTGGCATTGAGTCTGCCGGGATATACCGAAATTGAATATTGCTTCAGCTTTCCGCCAAAACTACTTATCTCTGCAACTCCTTTTACCATCAGTAATTGTCGCCTCACAATCCAGTCCTGAATAGTTCTTAACTGTGTTTCATCGTAGCGATGCTCATATCCTGCCTTTGCTTTTACCACATATTGATATATTTCTCCCAATCCTGTGCTTATAGGGCCTAGCGTGGGTGTGCCAATATTGGGTGGGATTTGGTTTTGCACTTGTTGCAATCTTTCTGTAACCTGCTGCCTTGCCCAATAAATATCAGTGCCGTCGTCGAAAACGATAGTAACCAATGAAAGACCAAAACGTGAAAAACTTCTGATTTCCACTAATCCTCCAATGTTGCTGTTGGCTTGTTCAATAGGAAAAGTGATTAGCCGTTCAATATCATTGGCACCAAGTGCCGGAGCTGTTGTAATAACTTGTACCTGATTATTTGTGATATCAGGAACAGCATCAATCGGCAATTTAGTAATTGCATAGGACCCAAAGGCTACCAAAGCCAATACTAATAGCCCAATAATGAGTTTATTTCTAATCGAAAATTCAATAATTTTTGATAACATGATTTTTTGATAATTTTTACATGATATTTTTAATCATGAAATTGAATTAGGCAAGAGGATGCCTAAAACAAATTAATATTTCTTTAAGTGATTTATTTTATAATATATCAGATAGAGCTAAAAAATAATAGTTTAGCACTTGGGCGGTTGCCAGATGGCAGAACAGTAAATTAGCGTATTTAATGACTTGTATTTACAGGTATAGTCCTTTTCATTAAATAAAATAACAGGGTTAAAACATAAGCCCGGTGAAGGTACATCAAGAATGATATTCGTAAGAATATGGTCCAGTGTTTTAAAAGGAAGCTGCATGTCTCGGGAATAATCTACATCTTTTTCATCACCTTTAAAATAATGATTGAAAACATATTTAAAGATATTCAGGCTGGCATCTCCTCTTTTGTGTTCAGTGTAGTGTTTGATTAATTCCGGAACCTTCCGAAACTCAACTACATGAGTAGTGGAAATGATAAAAATACAAAGGAAAAATAATGCAATAACCTTTCGCATACACGCCAAAGTTAGCGATTTTGATAAAAACTAAAAATCTTTAGAAAATATTTTTTCCCTCTTTTGACAATAAATTTTCCCTAATTCGTAAAGCATGGAGGATTTACCCACTTATTTTCGCTTTCTATGAACGGACGTTTTAGAAAATTGATGAATGACCTGCACCTTTGGTTAGGTTTGGCAAGCGGGTTAATACTTTTTGTGGTATGCCTTTCGGGTACTATTTACGCCTTTCGTACTGAAATTGATGAATTTTTCAATAAAGAAAAATATTATTTTGAAATTCCTGCAGGAGTATCAAAACTGCACACCGACAGCCTTGTAGCAATGGTAGCCAAAAGCGAAAAGGCTATTGTTACCGGATTGAGTATTCCTGCCAAAGGAAACAGGGTCTGGGTTTTTTCTATTAAACCTTTAGAAAAGGCGAAAGGAGAGGAGAGAGGAAAACAGGTTTTTGTAAATCCTTATACTGGAACAGTTCAGTCTGATACCGAAACAGGTTCCGGTAAGTTTTTTCTCACCATGATGAAACTGCATCGCTGGTTGTTGATGGATATGAAGACCGGAAGAATAATTGTGGGTATTGCCACCCTTATTTTTGTTTTCCTTCTATTATCGGGTATAATTCTTTGGTTGCCCAAAAGGTTTCGGTATTGGAAACAGTGTTTTACAATAATGTTTTCGGGGAAATGGAAACGCCTTAATCATGATTTGCATAATGTGTTGGGTTTTTATTCATTCCTTTTTCTATTGATTATGTCGCTCACTGGGCTTTGCTGGTCGTTTGACTGGTATAAAATGGGAGCCAGCAAACTATTGAAAGCGCCGGTGCTACAGCGGGGAGGCGGAAAGCCGGTAATGTCTTCTACATCATCAGGCCAAACTGTTGCATTTTCTTCGGTAATTGAAGCGGCTAATAACGAACTGCCAAAAAGAGGTAATATCAGAGTGAGCGCACCCGAGGATAGTTTGGGAGTATTTACAGTAACCAAAAATAATGAAGCTGCTTTTAATGTAACTGCAACTAATAAGGTAAGTATTGATCAATATTCAGGCAATGTTTTAAAGACAGAAAAATTTGCAGACAAAGCCTTTGGAGCCAAAATTGCCGCCAGCATCAAGCCATTGCATACGGGCGAAATTTTTGGGTTGTTTTCCAAAATTCTATATTTTATTTTCTGCCTCATTGGAACCAGTTTGCCCATAACCGGCACTTTTATTTGGATTAATAAATTGCGTAAGCAAAAAGTAATCCAAGAATAGAGCGCCAGTACCTGCATTATCAGTTGCTGAATAAGGTTAAATTATTAAGAAATTGTAATTTACTCAATAAAAAATTCTTGAAACGCGATGAAATCTTAAAAATTTGAAGATTGGTTATTATTTTGAGATTTTTAGTCGATTGCCTGGTCATTTTTGATTGGGCATTTTTATTTTGACAATTTGAATTGAATCATCTTTTATAAGAAAGCTGAAATTGGATTTTAAAATTCAAAAAAAAAATTCTTTATTTGTATAACATTGAATAAATTCGATAAATAAAATCTCTGTTATGAGAAGAAAAATATATTGAATGATAAACCCGCTTAAGACATATAAGTATTTTACAATATTAATTTTAATTTCCCTCTCCTTTCATAGTCAGGCACAATTTAGAAAGTACTCCAATGAGTTTTTAAATATAGGAGCAGGAGCCAGAGGATTAGCTATGGGAAGTGCTCAGGCTGCCTCTACCAAAGACGGAACTGCCGGTTACTGGAACCCTGCCGGCTTGATAAATGTGCACACAAATACGCAGGTGAATCTTATGCACTCCGAATATTTTGCCGGAATAGGTAAATATGATTTCGCAAATGTAACTATACCTACTGCCAACCAAAAAAATGCGCTGGGGGTTACTGCACTTCGTTTTGCTGTGGATGATATTCCTAATACGCTATTTTTGGTAGAACCTGATGGAACAATCAATTATAATAATATCAGCACATTTTCATCTGCCGATTACGGATTTTTACTTTCTTATGCCCGTAAATTGAAAAGTGCAGAAAATAAAAATGTCAATTTTGGGATTAATGCCAAAGTAATTCATAGAGGAGTGGGCAGTTTTGCCAAAGCCTGGGGATTTGGTTTTGATGCCGGCTTGCAGATACAAAAAAGAAAATGGCAGTTCGGCATTGTTGGTAAAGATATTACTACTACTTTCAATACATGGGCGTTTAATTTTACTGATAAAGAAAAAGAAGTCTTATATCTTACCAAAAATGATATCCCCGTAAAATCTACAGAGCTTACTTCACCGAGGCTTGTTTTGGCAGCGGCAAAATCTTTCTCATTGAGCAAAAAGTCTAATCTTTTGGCGGAGGCAAATTTTGATGTAACCTTTGACGGGAAACGAAACACCATTGCAAGTTTTGATCCAGTAAGCATTGACCCCAAAATTGGTCTGGAGTATTCATTTCGCGATATATTCTTTTTAAGAGGCGGTATTAATAATTTTCAGCAGGCATTAGCCGATGGCGATACCTTAAACCAGAAGAAGGTATGGATTTATCAGCCCAGCGCCGGTGTTGGATTTAGGATAGGAAGCGTTTTTGTAGATTATGCATTTGCCAATTTGGCAAACCAGTCCAATCCTTTATTTACTCATGTATTTTCGCTAAGGCTTGATTTTGGCAGACGGGATAAAAAGCAATCAATTAAATAAAATAACAAATTACCATAGATGAAAAAATTGCTATTCATATTATTATCGTTTTACTCGATTATAGTTTGTGCACAGCAATACAATAATGAATGGATTGATTATAATAAAACGTATTATAAATTTAAAGTAGGAACTACAGGATTATACCGGATTTCTCAGTCTCAATTGGCGGCTATTAATTTGGCTAATACAAACGTATCCCAGTTTCAACTTTGGCGCAACGGGAAAGAAATACCTATTTATGTTTCTAATCAATCAGGCACATTACCGGCAGGCGGATATATTGAATTTTGGGGCGAAATGAATGATGGAAAGGCAGATCTTGATTTATACCGAAAACCTGAATTTCAAATTTCTGATGTCAAGAGTTTATTTACAGACACAGCTTCTTACTTTTTAACTGTAAATCCTTCTTCGACCAATAAACGACTGGTTCCTACATCAAATTCTATCCCGGGAGGAGCAATACCCGAGCCATATTTTGTTTATAAAACCGGTGAATATTTTACTGAGCAAATTCATTTTGGTACGCCCTTTGGTTCGGGTGCTGATGCTGTGTATCCGGCATCTTATGAAGATGGAGAAGGCTGGGCATCCAATGATATTGCAAAAGGAGGGACAAGAAATTTTAGTTTAAATAATTTATTTGTTTACACGGGTGCCGGTGCACCAGATATTATGGTAAAGATGAATGCTGTGGGCAATGCATTCAATGCCAGAAAAATACAGTTAACACTGAATGGCGAAATGATTTTTGATAACCAAATGAATTCGTATGCCTATCAAAAATTATCCAAGACATTGAATGTGAGCAAGATTGCCGGAAGTACGGCTAATTTTATTATTACCAATACATCTACGTCGGCAAATGACAGGATGAGGGTTGCCTTTGTAGAAATGAGCTATCCGCGTGTTTTTAATTTTGGTGGTGCAAAGAATTTCAGATTTCAATTGCCTGCAAGAGCCACTGGAGCCTATTTAGAAATTTCGGGTTTTAGTTTTTCGGGAATTCCGGTGTTATACGATTTAAATAATGGAAAGCGATATGAAGCAGATGCTTCAAATCCTTCTCTGATAAAAGTATTTTTGCAACCTACATCTGCTACTCAGGACCTGATATTGGTAAGTCAGGAAGGCGCTAATATCAAGGGAGTTACAGGTTTTGAGGTTAGAAATTTTATTGATTATTCAGAAAGTTCACGACAAGGTGATTATCTGATGATTTCTCATAATCAGATTTTAAACGGTAGTAATGGTAGCCATCCCGTAGAAGATTATCGGGCATACAGAACTACTCAGGCTGGTGGTAGCTTTAATGCAAAAGTTTATATGATTGATCAATTGATTGATCAATTTTCTTTCGGTATCAAACAGAATCCTCTGGCCGTTAGAAATTTTATCAGACTTGCAAGAAACAAGTTTTCATCACAAATTAGAAATGTATTTTTAATAGGCAAAGGTGTAAATTATTATTCGGCCAGATTAGCTGAATCATCACCTGAAACTGAAAAATTAAATCTGATTCCCACATTTGGCTCTCCGGGCTCGGATGTGCTTTTGAGCGCCGAAGGCAGCAGTTCGGTGCCATTAACACCTATTGGCAGAATTTCGGTTATAAACGGAGATGAATTGAAAAATTACTTAGACAAGGTGAAGCAATATGAACAACAGAATAATGCTCTAAGCCCGTTAATTGATGAGAGTATCTGGAAAAAAGATGTAGCGCATTTGGTGGGTTCAAATTCCCAATCTGAGATTAATTTATTATACCAATTACTAAACAACCACAAGGCTATTTTAAAGGATACTTTGTACGGTGCTAATGTTTTTGATTTCTTTAGGGATTTATCGAATACCGGACAACAATTAAACGCATTAAGGTTGTCATCTTTAATAAATAATGGAATTGGTTTATTAACCTATTTTGGTCATTCTTCAGCAACTTCTCTTGGATTTAATCTTGAATTGCCCGAAAATTATACAAACATAAATAAGTACCCTATTTTTAATATGATGGGTTGTGATGTTGGAAATATTTTTGGCTTGCAAGCATCGAGGTTAGTTTCTGCAGAGACTATTTCAGAAAAGTACTTATTGGCAAAAGAAAGAGGTTCAATTGGAATGTTGGCGGGGACCAGCTTGGGATATATATCCTCCTTAGATATTTATAATACTCGATTCTATACTGATATATCAAAATTATATTATGGTATGGATTTAGGCGGTTTAATGGTAAATACCATAAAAAAGGTTTTTCAGATTGTACCTGAGACTGACATTCTGCAAAGAACTCAGTGCGAGGAATATACCTTGCATGGAGATCCGGCAATTACTTTCTATAGCTTTGCCAAACCCGATTATGCAATTGAGGACAGATTCCTAAAAATTAGTCCGAATTTTATATCAGTTGCTGAAAATGAATTTACAGTTGATTATAAAATATTCAATTTAGGAAGAGCTGTTAGAAATAATCTTGTTGTTGAATTAAAAAGAACCTATCCTGATCAGAGTACAGAAATTATTAGTAGAGATACATTACAAAAACTATTTTATGCAGATTCCCTACACTTCACTATTCCTATTAATCCTATAAGAGACAAAGGGGCAAATAAAATTACAGTAACCATAGATCCTGAAAACCAATTTGATGAATTATATAAAAGTAATAATTCTGTTACTAAAGAATTTTTTATTTTTGAGGATGATTTAAAGCCAATTTTCCCTTCAAACCAATCGATTGTAAACAAACAAAATATTGTATTTTCTGCATCTACTGCCAATCCTTTTGCATCATCCAAAACTTATTTGATGGAAATGGATACGACTGAACTATTTAACTCTTCATCAAAAATATCTCTTTCAAAAAATTCATCGGGAGGCTTAGTAGAGTTTAATCCATCAACTACTTTTAGAGATAGTACTGTGTATTACTGGCGAGTGGCAACAAAGCCGTCTGTACAATCAGATCAGCCAATGTGGAATAATGCTTCATTTGTATATATAAATGGAGAATTAAAAGGGTTTAACCAATCTCATTTTTACCAATTTTCAGATAATTCGTTCAATGGGCTCTTTTTGGATAGTAGTGGATTATTTAAATATTCTGATAAAAAGGCCTCAATGAATATTACTACTGCAATATACCCTTATGGTTCTCAGGCAAGTAATTACCAATTATTGATCAATGATTTACAGGCAGCGAGAAGTTGGATAGTGCCATTGGAAACTCAATCGAATTCTCTTCGTTTTTATGTAATTGATAATCGTGCAATGAAGGTCATGAAAAATAAAGATCTTGGAGCATCGGGGCTATATGGTAGCTACAGGCCAGTTCCGTATTTTTCAGGAACAATTCCTGATTTCTTCCAATTTGATATTGCAACAACAAATGCAAGGAAGACCGTAATGAATTTTATTGACTCAATACCTGATCATTATTATGTAATAGTCACCAATAGTATATTTGATGGTACCATTTTACCATCAGTATGGTTAAAAGATACCACAGAATTGGGTTCGGGAAAATCTTTATATCATAAACTGGTACAACTTGGAGCAAGTAAGATAGGTAATGTTACCTCTTTTGTGCCGTTTATTTTTATTCTTCAAAAGGGAAATCCAAATGCTTTGGCTCAGAAAGTAGCTGATAATATTTCTGAAATTTTAAATATAACTCTGATAGTTGATGCTGATGGTAATTCTGGAAGTATGGTGACCCAACCAATAGGAATAGCTAAATCATGGAATAAAATTTATTGGCGGGGCAATTCATTAAATAAGTCAGAGACATTAATACCTTCGTTAAATGTAATCGGCATTAGAAATGATGGATTTGAATCAGCTCTATTTTCAAACATATCCTTATCAACTCAACCGATTGATATTTCATCTATTAATGCAAATACATACCCACGGATAAAGATTAGCTTTAATTCAAAAGATTCAATCAATTATGATATTTTTCAATTAAAAAGGTTGATGGTTGATTATCTTCCGGCTCCGGAAGGCGCTTTGGCCCCAAATATTTACTTTTCCAAGAAAGATTCTCTTGAAGCCGGCGAACCCTTTAATCTGGGTGTGGCTTTCAAAAATGTTAGTGATTACGCTTTTGACAGCCTGAGTGTTAAGTTTACAATCAGAGATAAGAACAATATTGAAAATATCATTACTGTTCCTAATCAAAAACCTTTGCAACCTAAAGATACTGTGAGGTTAAACATTCCGATTGATACAAAACCCTTTGGTGGAAATAATTCTATATTCGTTGAGTTTAATCCTAATGGAGTGCAACCTGAACAAGTTCACTTTAATAACTTCTTTTATAACAGTTTCTTTGTAGGCAGAGATACTACAAATCCTTATATGGACGTAACCTTTGATGGCGTTCATATACTTAATAAAGATATAGTAGCCAGCAAGCCAGATGTCTTGATAAAACTGACCGATGATTCAAAGTGGTTATTACTCAATGATCCTGCCCTCGTAAAGGTGCAACTGAAGTATCCTAATGGCACTGTCAGGACGTATAATTATAATTCTGATACACTTAGGTTTAATCCGCCGGGCGCTAATGGAGCAAATACAGCAACAATTAATTTCAAACCATATTTAAACGAAGACGGTAATTATGAACTGTTGGTGTCTGCAAAAGATCAGAGTGGAAATACAGCGGGAGATTTGCAGTACAGAGTAGCATTTCAGGTAATCAATAAACCAATGATTTCGAACTTACTCAACTATCCTAATCCGTTTACTACCTCCACAGCCTTTGTGTTTACACTTACTGGTAGCGAACCGCCACAAAATCTGAGAATCCAGATTATGACGATTACCGGAAAAATTGTGAAAGAAATTACAAAGGCAGAGTTAGGCCCGATAAAAATTGGAAGAAATATTACAGAATACAAGTGGGATGGCACCGATCAGTATGGTCAGCCATTAGCCAATGGAGTTTATCTTTATAGAGTAATAACCAATTTGAATGGTAAATCACTTGAAAAATATAAAGCTGAAAATGATAATACAGATAAGTATTTCACTAACGGGTATGGTAAAATGTATCTGATGAGGTAGATAATTCCTTTGGTTTTAAGATTATTGAAAGGCTTCAACAATAAAACGGTGGAGCTTTTCTTATTTCAGATATCTTTTTAAGTCGCGCTCCTGATCCTTTTTCTTAATACTTTCCCGTTTATCATAAAGTTTTTTTCCTTTACCCAATCCGATTTCAATTTTTATAAAATTTTTTCCGGTCATAAAGATTTTAAGCGGTACCAGTGTGTAGCCTTTTTCTTTTAGTTTGCTTTCAATTCGTCTGATTTCTCGTTTTTGCAATAACAATTTTCTATCGCGATCAGGGTCATGGTTATTTACGGTTCCGTGTGAGTAGGGTGAAATATGCAGGCTTTTTAACCATATCTCACCTTTTTGAATGATGCAATAACTGTCATTAAAACTGGCTTTTCCATCTCGTATGGACTTTACCTCTGTACCAAGCAAAACGATACCTGCTACATAAGTATTGTCAATAAAATACTCATGAAATGCTGAACGATTCTTTATAGATACCTGAGCTGTCAAATAAATTAAAAGATTAAAAAGGCAGAATGATGCGCTGCATTGAAATAAAAGATTATAATTAACTATTAAGAAAAATAATGATTCTGATTTCTTTTTCTAAATACATACCCGGTAATTCCGGTTATTTAAATTAATTTCTAAATAATCGAACTACAGTGCCTATCTTGGATTTCAGTTCTCTACGGTCAACAATGAAATCCAGAAAACCATGCTCCAGCAGAAATTCGCTGCGTTGAAATCCTTCGGGTAAATCTTTTTTAATAGTTTCTTTAATCACCCTTGGTCCCGCAAAACCAATTAAAGCGCCAGGTTCGGCAATATTCAAATCGCCCAACATGCCGAAAGAAGCAGAAATACCTCCAAAAGTAGGATCTGTGAGTAAAGAAATAAATGGAAGTTGTGCATCGCTCAACTGTGATAGTTTGCCACTGGTTTTGGCCAATTGCATTAGCGAAAAGGCGCTTTCCATCATTCGGGCACCGCCACTTTTGCTTATAACCATATACGGCAATTTGTGTGCAATGCAATAATCTACCGCTCTCGAAAATTTTTCACCCATCACACTGCCCAAAGACCCCCCGATAAACTCAAAGTCCATGCAGGCAATTACAATATCTTCACCATCAACTTTGCCTACTGCTACGCGCATTGAATCTTTTAAATCCGTTTTTTCCCATATATCTTCAAGTCTTTTTTGATACGGTTTCAAATCGGTAAACCCCAAAAAATCTTTACTGATAATATTTTCAAAAAGCTCAGTGTATTCTCCATTATCGTAGAGAATATCATAATATTGCCAACTGTTGAGCCGGTGATGGTAGCTGCATTTCGGACATACATACTCCAGTTCCTTTAGCTCTGTTTGGGTAGAAATATAATTACATTGAGGGCATTTAACCCACAAACCTTCCTGTGTTTCTTTTTTCTCAGAGGTTTTGGTTAAGATTCCCTTTTTAATTCTTTTAAACCAACCCGATTTATCATTATTTCCATTTTCATCTGCCAGTGCATCAGAAAAATCTTCATATTCTTCAGGCATGTATTAAGTATTTTTAAGAGTACAAATATAAGCGTTTCAGGATTTATTATTTTTTCAAAATAATTTCAATTTTATGCAGAAACGCCAACTCTGGAATATACCCAACTGTCTTTCAATGGAATAATCCAGTTTTCCTCCAATTGTATTTTTGTATTTACCAGATTGTTAAAATAAAGCGTTTCAGGTGTAATGAAACCATTCTCAAAGGCATAAGGCACTTGAGATAGTGGCAAAAGCTCAATTTTTTCCTTGACCACAAAGGCTAATTGGTTCCTGTCGAAAAGACTGATTTTGAACCTTTCTTCAAGCGATTTTATAAATCTGGTTGAGCTGTCGGTACTGCATCCTCCCACATGCGTCTGGCTTTCGTCGGCAATAAGCACAACAAACTGTCCAAAAAATAAATGACCTGCAGCTTTTACTGCATCTCCGTGGCTTAACCATACTGATATAAACTCGTTTATCATTTCTTCTGCTTCAAGAGCCTCATTCAGGCTTAGTAGTCTGTTAGACTGATAAACCCATACTTTCGAATTGGGTTGAAAATCACTTTTTAATAATTGTTTGTATTCTAAATTCATATTTTTACTTATATTATAAAAATCTTTTAATTTATGGTTATTCTAATTCCTTTTCCAAAATTTCTGCAATATCCAGCACTTTCACCACCGTCTCTTTTTCTTCGTTTTTAACGCCGTCAGTCAGCATGGTGTTGCAATAAGGACAGGCTGAAGCTACTACTTTGGCACCCGTGTCAATGGCTTCTTTGCTTCTTTCAAAATTGATTCTGGTTTCTCCTTTTTCTTCTTCCTTAAACATCTGAGCGCCTCCGGCACCACAACACATACCTTTTGACTTGCTTCGGTCCATTTCAACAAGGTCTGCGTCAAGCGCTTCCAAAATCCTGCGCGGTGCCTCATAAATATTATTACTTCTACCTAAATAACAACTATCATGATAAGTAATTTTTTGACCTTTGAAGCTTCCGCCATCTTTCAACCTCAGTTTACCTTCTTCAATTAGTTGCTGCAATAGCGTTGTGTGATGCATTACCTCATAATGCCCCCCCAATGCAGGGTATTCATTTTTCAAAATATTGACCCCATGTGGAAAAGCCGTAACTATTTTTTTTATACCATACCCATTCAGTGTCTGAATGTTTTGGTAAGCCATCATTTGAAATAGAAACTCATTGCCGGCACGTCTGGGCGGATCGCCTGTACACATTTCTTCTTTTCCGAGAATAGCGAATTTGATACCTGCTTTTGTCAAAATATTTGCAAATGCTTTTGTTATTCTTTGTGCTCTTTGGTCAAAGCTTCCTGCACAACCTACCCAGAATAGTATTTCGGGGCTTTCACCCTTAGCAAACATTTCTGCTACAGTATGTACTTGCATTATGAATTTTTAAATAAATATATTAAGATTTTGCTGACCTTTAAAATCAACAGCATAAAATTAGCTTTTTATACGATTGCAAAGTCTATATTTGTTAATTATTGATGAAAATAAGAAAAATTGTTAACAGAATATTTAATTGGGAATTGTGGCCTTTTAATTTACTGTATGCGCCCATTTTCCCGGTATGGCTGTATTATTGCCTCCGTAGCCGTGCAGTATGGTTCTTCAGCTCGTCTAATCCTACCATTGCCTTTGGAGGGATGGAAGGGGAGGGGAAAAAGGAGATGTATGATCAGTTGCCTGTGGAATTTGTTCCTCTTACTATTTATATCAGGCATAATATACCATTTGAGAATGTATTAAGAAAAATTAGGTTGAGTGGGTTAAAATATCCGTTTATAGTAAAACCCGATGTGGGGATGAAGGGTATTTTGTTCAGAGTTATTGATAATGAAGAGCAGTTAAAAAAATATCATGAAAGAATTCCTGTGGAATATATTGCTCAGGAGAAAATAGATTTTCCGCTTGAGTTCAGTGTATTCTATTACCGTTACCCATGGGAGCAGAAAGGGAAGGTTACAGGGTTTATTCATAAAGAACTTTTGCAGGTGGTAGGCAATGGACAAAGTTGCCTGAAAGAATTGATAGAAGCGCATCCGCGCGCCCGTTTCAGGCTCGAAGAAATGGAACACCGGCACGGACACAGGTACCAGCGTATAATTCCTGATGGCGAAGTTTTTTATTTATCCTTTGCCGGAAACCATAATCGTGGCGCTAAATTTACCAATCTGCACAAAGAAATTGATGAGAATCTTGAACGAGTTTTTGATAACATGAGCCATTACAACAACATGTTCTTTTACGGAAGGTATGATATAAAGACAATTTCTATTGAAGACCTGAAACAAGGAAAAAACTTTTCAATTCTGGAATTTAATGGGGCAGGAGCCGAACCAAATCATATTTACGACTGTGGTATGAGCCTTGCAGATGCCTATAAAACGCTGCTACACCACTGGAAAGCGCTATATAAAATCAGTAAATACAATAATGATAACGGCTATCCGTATTGGCATTTTAAAAAAGGGTTAGATTATCTGCTGGAAGCCAAAAAGCACTTTAAGATGCTGGAAAAATTTGATTAACCTATTGCTGAATAATTACTATTTATAACATATTCATTTTTTTAGGTTATTTCTAAATATCCATCGTAATTTATATTCAAAAGACGAAGTATTTGAAAATTGTTATGTGAATGTAAAATTTAAATAATTTTTGAAAAAGAGCTTTTCGATCATTTTCTCTTTAAAATTTCAACAAATAAAATGTTAAAGAAATACTAATAGACGCTTTAAATGAGAGTCTGAGTAAAAAAAATACTCACAATTGTTAGTTTTTCTAAAAGTATTAATATTTTTTTTATAAAATTACTTTTTATACAGTGCGATGGAATAAAATCAAAAGAAACCTGTATTCTAATGTAGTGGTTTTCAATCATTTTAGCGGTGAGGGCGGGATTCGAACCCGCGGTACAGTTTGACCCGTACGGCAGTTTAGCAAACTGCTGATTTCAGCCACTCATCCACCTCACCTGTTTTATAAAAACTAAAGGGTTGCAAATATAGCTAAATAATCTTAACAAAAATGATTAAAAATAAAATATTCAAAAAAATAAAAGATTAAATCCAATTATTCTTAATTATCTTTACAGTCAAGAAATTGTTTAGTTGCCCTAAACCATTATTTAATTATAAAAATAATATTATTTGACAATTTTAAATGATTGCCTAAACCACAAGTAATTTAACATAATCCTCTTTACCAACATGCAAAAAAATGTAATGCCCAATTTATGGTTAGTTAGCCTGATATTTGTATTCTATGGTTGTAAAAAATCTGACAAATTCATAAGAAATAATAATGAGATACCTATTAATATTACGGTACCCATTGGAGCCACAAAATTTAATGAATATGTGCCTAACGAGATAATTGTTAAATTTAAAAAAGGTATTTCTGAAGCTGGAAAATCTTCTTTTTTAAAGACAATCCAGGCTGAACCTTATTCTACTTTCAGGACAGAAGTGATAGAAAACATAGGGGAAGATGGCGAGTATGTAATAGCCAGAATAAAAGGTGATCCGATGGATTTGGTAAAATACAGATCTTCGGAAATTGAATATATGGAGCCTAATTATATCTATCATACGTTAGAAACTTCAAACGATCCATTTTTTCTGGATGGCACTCAGTGGAATCTAATGAACAGTCCCTATGGAACAAATGTTGCCAATGCATGGGCTAACGGAAATACTGGTTCATCCAATGTTTATATAGCTGTCTTGGATGAGGGGTATATGTACAATCATGAAGATCTTATCAAAAATGCAGGAGTAAACACTAAAGAAATACCCGGAAATGGTATTGATGACGATAAAAATGGTTATGTGGATGATGTTTATGGCTGGGATTTTTACAATGGTGATAATACAATTTATGATGAAAATCAGGATAATCATGGAACGCATGTTGCTGGTATAATAGGGGCAGAGGGTGGAAATGGTAAAGGTGTATCAGGAATAGCTTGGAATGTTAAACTGATTAGTGGAAAATTTATGGGCCCAACAGGTGGTTATACTCCCAAGGCAGTAGAGGCAATTGAATATTTTATCAAACTAAAACAAAAGGGTATGAATATTGTAGCTATTAACGCCTCATGGGGAAATTATAATTATTCTGAAATTTTGAAAGAAGCTATTGAGAAGGCTAATAATGCTGGTATTTTATTTATAGCAGCAGCTGGAAATAATTCAAATAATAATGATGATAAACCTCTTTATCCGGCAAGCTATAATTTACCTAATGTAATCTCAGTTGCTAATTTGAGTAGTAGTGGAATGCTTAGCGCAGCTTCAAACTATGGAAAGAAAACTGTTCATTTAGCTGCACCAGGGTCTGGTATTATGTCCACCATTCCAAATAACGGATATGGTATAAAAGATGGTACTTCTATGGCGGCTCCTCACGTTGCAGGAGCAGTAGCTCTTTATGCTTCTATTTATCCTAATGATAATATAAAGATGATTAAAATGGCTATCTTAAATTCAGTAATGCCTATGCCTTCTTTAAAAGATAAATGCATAACGGGTGGCAGACTGAATTTAACTAAATTCTTTAAAACTACAGGACCATTTAATCCTTTTTTCAATTATTAGCGCTTTTTCCTCTAAACCATTTTTAAAACGAAAGCCTTAGGCTTAAGTCACTTCAAATTTTTTGAGGTGACTTTTTTTATTAGAAAATAGCTATTAATCTGAAATATTAATGAGACAAGATTGATTTTGATACGCCAAATATCAAATTACATAGCCGCTAATTGTACTTTTTGATGCAATTCCAGAACATTCTCTCTGAAAATGGAATCAGTATCCATCAAATCTTTCACTGTTTGGCATGAGTGAATAACCGTTGTATGGTCCCTGCCTCCAAAATGATCGCCAATGGTTTTTAGGCTATTTTTGGTAAATGCTTTTGCAAGATACATTGAGATTTGTCTGGCCTGCACAATTTCTCTTTTCCGGGTTTTCTGAAGCAGTTTATCGTATGATACATTAAAATACTCGCACACCATTTTTTGAATGGTATCTATGGTAATTTCTTTGCTGGAGGTTTTTATAAAGTTTCTTAAAACCTTTTTGGCAAGGTCGATGTCAATTTCACGTCGATTTAGGGAAGATTGCGCTAGTAGGGAAATAAGCGCACCTTCCAGCTCCCTCACATTATTATTAATATTATAGGCGATGTACTTCACCACTTCTTTGGGCATTTCAAGGCCGTCAGCCTTCATTTTTCGCTCCAAAATTTCGATACGGGTCTCATAGTCAGGTATTTGCAAGTCTGCACTTAGTCCCCATCGAAAGCGGCTTAATAGCCTTTCCTGAACACCTTCTAAGTCTTTGGGAGCTTTATCTGAAGTAAGTACTAATTGCTTGCCCGACTGATGCAGGTGGTTGAAAATGGCAAAAAAAGCTTCCTGAGACTTTTCGGCCTTACTAAAAAACTGAACATCATCTACCACTAATACATCAATCATCTGGTAAAAGTGAATAAAATCATTTATCGCATTGTTGCGACTGTGATCCATAAACTGATTGATGAATTTTTCGGAACTTACATAAAGTACTATCTTATTGGGATGCAACCTTTTTACCTCATTGCCTATAGCTTGTATCAGATGAGTTTTGCCTAATCCCACACCTCCGTAAATAACCAAAGGATTAAAGGAATTGGCACCCGGTTTCTCGGCAACGGTTTTTCCGGCTCTACGTGCAACCCGATTGCAATCGCCTTCAATATAGGCATCAAAAGTGTAATTGAAATTGAGCTGAGGGTCAATCTGCATCTTTTTGATTCCCGGAATTACAAACGGATTTTTAACCGTATTATTCACCACAAGTGGGAAATCCATTTCATTATTTGAGTAGGTCTTGTATCCAACACCGGGCACATCTATCGTTAGCGGTTTGTCTCTACTGTTTCCGCTGTCCATCATAATTCGGTATTCCAGCCTGGCATCTTTGCCTAATTCACGTTTCAATGTTTTGGCTAAGAGATTAACATAATGCTCTTCTAAGTATTCGAAAAAGAACTGGCTGGGAACTTGTATTACTAAGATATTATTATTTAAGGAAATAGGTTTTATGGGTTCGAACCAGGTTTTATAATGCTGCCATTCAACAATATCTTTGATTATCTTTAAGCAATTAGACCAGGTTTTATCAGCACTTTTTTCCATCTATTAAAAAGAATTTTTATAGGGTATAAGTTCAAAATCAAAATCAGCAGGATTCATCGTTCATTTACTTTCATAATGTAAAAAATCCTAAAACTGAATAGCGAATATCCACAATTATTCAACATAAAAAAAATATTTGCCCTTCTTTTTTTTTAGAAAAACCAAAAAGAAATAATTAGGTTAAATAATTGAATATATTTTAAAAAAACCTAAAAAAAATTTGAAAAATCGAATTGAAATAAAATTGGTATATTCAACGAAAATTATTATACGCAAACGCTTTAATGATATAATTTTGATTACATTCTTTAATTATTAATTAAATTAAATTATTGATGAATATTGATGCAAAGCCCTGTATGTCTTGCGGGAAGCCACTTAGAGGCCGGTCAGATAAAAAATTTTGTGATGATTATTGCCGAAATAATTACAACAATCAATTAAAAAGCGCTGATGGTAAACTGGTGCGCAACATTAATAATGTATTACGCAAAAATCGAAACATATTAAAAGCTGTTCTTCCGGATACCGAAGACACAGCTAAAGCAAATAAAGAGAAACTTGCAAATAAAGGGTTCAGTTTCAAGTACTTTACACATCAGTATCAAACCAAAAAAGGGAATATTTATTGCTACTGTTATGACTATGGATATCTGCCATTGGACAATGACTGGTTTTTGATTGTACGATATTCAGAAAAGGAATAATTGAATAATCAATTGTTTGATGATTCAAAATATTTTGACATGGCAGGCAAGAGATTTTTAAATGGAAATGATTTTATTTATCGATAGAATATACAATATCAATACAACCAGAAATAAAAAGTTCATCCATTTTAGCCAGGGAGAAACGCCGGTTTTTTTTGCAAATAGAAATAAAAACAGATATAGAATATTTACCAGAGGAATAATCAACAGGGCAAAACCATATCCTGCTGTAATAATCGCTGAGGAGATAGTTTCGCCATTATTCCAATTGGCAAAAAGCAATGAAAAAGCCATCAGCATCATTATTCCACATAGAAATGCAACACGGGACAAAAATATTAACCAACGCATAAGCTATTTTCATCTAAAATAGCATTATTTTGCCCAAATATTTAAAATTGAAGAAAACAAGTAATATTTATTTTTAGGTAAAGGAGTAATCAGTTAGGGTGGCAGTTTTTTTCGAACGAATTATAATACTACCTTACCCCCCCAAAAAAAATATTACCCCTGAAGAGGGATAACAATAAAATACTTTGACGCATGAAAAATCAATGGCTGAAAATGGCGGTGCCGCATGTTATAGCAGTAACTATCTTCTTGTTGGTTTCAATAATTTATTGCAAACCCGTATTGCAAGGCGATGTACTAAGCCAGCATGATATAATCGGCTGGAAAGGTTCGGTACAAAATGTTTTTGACGTAAAGGAAAAAACCGGTCAATATCCACTTTGGAACACTAACGTTTTTAGCGGCATGCCCAACTACCAGATATTTCTGGCCGGGAAAAAACTTTTGCCCGATTTGAAAAATGTATTTGCTCTGGGGTTACCTAAGCCAATGAATTTCTTTTTTCTTGCAAGTGTTTGCTTTTACATTTTATGTGTGGTAATGGGTCTCAACCCTTTTATAGGTATTTTGGGTGCGCTGGCATTTGCTTTTTCCACCTATAATCCGGTTATTATAGGTGCCGGACACGAAACCAAAATGTTTGCTATTGCCTTCATGCCCTTATTGCTGGCCGGTTTATTGTTGATTTTCAATAAAAGGTATTGGATAGGGGTGGCAGTGGCAACCTTGGGCGCCTATCTCGAATTGTTTTCAAACCACCCTCAGGTAAGTTATTACTTCTTTTTGGTGGCAGGCGCCATTGCCATCAGTTATCTTTTTGTTTGGATAAAAGATAAAGATTACAAACACATTGCTATAGCTTTTGGTTTATCGGCGGTGGCGGCATTGATTAGTTTGGGCTGTTACTCATTGGCTTATATGACCACAACCGAATATGCAAAATATACTATGCGTGGAGGAAAATCGGTGGAGATTGTGGGTGACAGCGTTAAAACTGCTAACACCAAGGGGCTTGATCATGATTATGCTTTCCAATACAGCATGAGAATTAATGAACCTCTCGTAATGCTGATGCCAAAAGCATTTGGTGGCAGCAGCGCTCAAACGCTTGGCGAAAACTCTAATGTGGTAAATAAACTGGGTGCATTAGGGGTTCCTGAAACCTCGTCGGCACCAATGGCTGCCGGCCTTCCATCTTATTGGGGCGGAATGACAGGCCCGGGTGAAGCCGGTACTTCCGGTCCTCCTTATATTGGCGCCTTCATTTTTATATTGGCAATAATTGGGTTTGTAATCGTCAGGCATCCCATTAAATGGGCTTTATTAGCCGCTACCATCCTTTCAGTACTGATGAGTTGGGGTAAATATTTTATGGGTTTCAATAATATTTTATTTGATATATTACCGCTATACAACAAGTTCAGAGCGCCGTCAATGGCGCTCATCATTGCTGAGTTTACCATGCCTATAATGGCTGTACTTACTGTGCATCAGTTATTTTTTGCGAGGAATGCAAAAGAAATGCTACAGGCGGATTTAAAAAAAATATTATATACACTGGGCGGCATTGTGGTAGTAATCGGGCTCATTTATCTGGCTCAGGATTATTCTTCAGGGTTTGACCAGCAGATAATGGACGCAAAATTTGACCAAAGCGGAACCGACACTTTGAACAAAGCCGTAGTATCCGGTATGAAGGCAGACAGGCAAAGCATGTTCGGAGGTCAGGTTTTACGCACTATATTGTTTATGGGTATTCTTTTAGGCATAATTTATATGTATCTTAAAAATACGCTTAAATCTACCGTAGCTGTTGTTTTATTGGCTGCTATCACATTTATCGACTTATGGTCAGTAGATAAAAAGTATTTAAACGATGACCACTTTATTCCAAAAGATGAATTGCAAACCGAAAGCTTTACAAAAAATCCTGTGGATGAACATATATTGAAAGACAGTGACCCCCATTTTCGTGTTTTCGATGTTTCCAGAGGAATGAATGACAACAGGGCATCCTATTTTCATCGTTCTGTTTTAGGATACCATGCAGCAAAACTTCGAATTTATCAGGATATTTTGGAAAAATATTTTATGACCAGTCCCAATGAACAATTATTGAATGCATTGGATGTAAAATATATAATCAATCAAAACTCCCAAGGGCAGGTAGATGTGGTGCAAAACCCGGGGCATTTTGGCGCAGCATGGTTTGTTAAAGCTATAAAACCTGTAGCAAATGATGCAGAAGAATTGTTGGCAATTGGGCATACCAATTTGAAAGATACCGCAGTTGTTCAACAATCTTACATGCAGGGTATTGGTAATATTGTGGCTGATTCCAGCGCTTCTATTACGCTAAAAAAATATTCAAATGATGAAATTGAATATACCACCAGCGCAGTCAACGCTCAGTTTGCAGTATTGAGCGAGGTTTATTACCCTGCCGGTTGGAACGCCTATATTGACGGACAGAAAACTGAAATTGTTAAAACGGATTACGTTCTGCGTGGTCTAAAAGTTCCGGCAGGTAAGCATGAGGTAAAATTGGTTTTTGAACCTCAGTCTGTAAAAAGAGGTATCAATATTTCGTACCTGAGCTCATGGCTGTTAATTGTGGTAGTATTAGGAGGTTTTTTTATGGAATGGCAGACTAATAAAAACAATAAAAAAGCCGTTGATTGATGAAGGTAGCATCATTGGTTTCGTATAAAATTATTCCGGCCATTTCCGGCGGGGAAAAGGGAATATATTATTTTCTTCAGTATTTTGGAAAATATGCTTCCATAACCTGCTATACCGTATCAGAAAATGAAGCTACCGAAAAGGAACACTTTATTGCCACACCGGTGTTAGGGAGTAGTAAAAGCAAATTCAGGTATATTAATATTTTTCTTTTTTTCAAACTTAGAAGATTATTAACCAGATCGGGTATAAAGGCGTTGATTATTGAACATCCCTATTATGGATGGTTAGGATTTTTGCTGAAGCATTTTGCCGGTATTAGACTAATTGTTCACTCTCATAATATTGAAAATGAACGATTTAGAACAATGAGTAAATGGTGGTGGAAAATATTGTATTATTATGAACGTTTTACCCATCGTGCGGCAGATATGAACTTTTTTATTACGGAAGAAGATAGAGAATATGCGATCAGAAAATTTAATATAAATCCGCAAAACTGTATTGTTATCACTTACGGAATTGAAAATGAAAAAGCTGTTCCACTGCAGGAGAAGTTCATTGCAAAGGAGCACCTTTGCAATGAATTGAACCTGACTACCGATACTGTACTTATTCTTTTTAATGGTACACTGGATTATCCTCCAAACAGGGAGGGATTGGATATGATACTCAGTGAAATCAATCCCATACTCAAAAAGAAAATTGCCCTACCTTACAAAATTATTGTATGTGGGCTTCGTTTGCCCGAAGAATATAACGAATTGAAAAAATATCAGCCTGATAATATAATATATAAAGGCTTTGTGGAGGATATTGGTTTTTATTTTAAAGCTGCAGATATATTTATCAATCCAATAATAGAAGGAGGGGGGATAAAAACCAAATTAGTAGAGGCTTTGGCGGCAAATACACCTGCTGTTTCTTTCTTTACCGGCGCTTATGGCATTCCACTGTCGGTTACAGGCAACCATTTAAAAATTGTGGAAGACAGAAATTATGAGAGATTTGCAGACGCTATTGCTGCAACCGCTTTGCAAAAGAAAGACAATATTGATGAATCGTTTTTTGATCATTTCTATTGGGGAAACATTGCAAAAAAAGCAGTCGGAGAAATAAATAATTTGAAATAATTTTACTCTATAAAAGGTACATAATGGTTGTAGGAAACGGATTGATAGCATCTCAGTTTTATGATTATAAAAGAAATGACTCGGTGGTTATTTTTGCCTCGGGTGTTTCTAACTCATCAAATATAGCTGCCGAGCCGTTTGAAAGAGAATTGCAACTTTTGAAATCAGTTTACGAAAAAAATTCGGATAAGAAATTAGTTTATTTCAGCACCAGCAGCATTTCCGACAGGGAATCTAAAAATAATAAGTACGTAAAACACAAGCTGGAAATGGAAAACTGGATAAAGCAATCAGTAACTTTGTTTACGATATTCAGATTAACCAATCCGATAGGGAAAAATAATAACCCAAATACGGTTTTTAATTTCTTTGTAAATCATATACTATCAAAGACACCATTTGTGGTATGGCAAAATGCCTTTAGAAATATTATGGACATTGATGACATGTACCGAATTTGTCATTATATCTTGAATAAAGATTTGTTTTTAAATGAAGTGGTAGTGGTGGCTAACCCGAAAAGTTATCCGGTAATAAATATTGTGCATGAAATAGAAAATTATTTTGAAACAAAAGGCAATTTTACACTGCTTGACAAAGGAAATGACCTGCACATTGATACTGCACCCATTGCGCCCATTATTGAGAAATTGTCGATTCAATTTGATAAAGATTATCTTCAAAAGATTCTAAATAAATATTTCCCAAAACAATGACCTATTTATCTGCCAGAAAAAAATTAAAGGTTGAAAGGGTAATCATTTCTCCCTTTGTAATATTAGGCAGGATCATTGGCTTTTTTTTACCTCTGAAGACAAAACACCGAGCCATTCTGTTTTTTTCGAGCGCCGATATAGGCGGTGCGCCTAAGGTTAATGCAGATATAACCAATTGCATTAGGGAACTCAAGCCTTTGATTATTTTTTCTAAAAAGCCAAAAAATAATCAGTTTGCCCACTTGTTTGAAATTGATGGCGTGCGGATAATAGATTTACATAAATGGATTGACAACAAATTGTATCATTTTGTAAATATCATTTTTCGCGGCATCCTTGTATCTTGGATAAGGCAACAGAAAATAAAATTCATTTTCGGTGGAGAATGTATTTATTTCTATAAGGTGATACCCTATGCCGGTAAGACAGTAAAACGTATAGAACTCTGCCATTTGGATACCTGGTTAGGTTATAGCATTGGTTTTGTTGACTTTATAGATTTAAGAATTTTTAGTACCAAAGCGTTGATGCGCAAGGTGGAGAATCAGTATAGGGAAAACAATCTGTCTGTAGAGTTTTCTGACCGTTTGATGTTTATTGAAAATTTTATCGACATTCCTGAGTATGAACGCCATCAGAACGAAAAATTACAGGTACTTTTTGTTGGTCGTGGAGCTCCTCAAAAGCGGGTACACCTGATTGCTGGCATTGCAGAAAAGATGCAAAAGGCCGGCGATTCAGTTCATTTTAGTTTTATTGGTGATGTAGATAATGTTATACGTACTGTCGATTATCCATTTTGTACATTTTATGGTAATATTAAAGATCAAAACTATCTTAATTCTATTTATAAAAAATCAGATGTACTGATACTCACCTCGGCTTATGAAGGTCTCCCTGTAGTGGTAATGCAGATGATGGCTTACGGTAAAATCATTGTATCTACGGCTGTGGATAGCATTCCTGACTATGTGAGGCATAATGAGAACGGATTATTAATAACGGCTACTCAAGAACAGGAAGTTATTGATCAAGGGGCTGAACTGCTTAGAATTCTGATAAATGATAAAACGCTGATTGAAAAATTTGGACAAAAAAGCAGAGCGCTGGCTCAGTCATTATTTAGTGAAAAAGAGTTCTGCCGCAGCTATAGGCGCGTTTTTGGAGATTCTTTGAATTGAACCCAAAAATCTTTTACGCATCTGAATCCTACTGTTGAATTTCTTTCGAAACCTTGAGATACTCTTAGTAAATATTGACGATAATCTAATTCCCTCGGTCCACCTTGAACGTACCACCAACTGGAAGTTGGGTTATAATATGAACCCCCTTTCATGATAATATAGGTGTAGCTGCCATTTTGATAAATAGTTGGGATTGCTTTTTAATTAACAGTTTAAACGAGGATGGGCGAAGGGATAGGGTAAAAAATTTTCTATTCTAAAAACTAAAGTTTATCGAACTAACATTGATTGCGAAACTTCCACCTGCGTAAGCTCTTACCATTAATTGATTAGGTTGAGGATGGATGCCGCTGATGGTCATTTTACTGATATTACCAATGCCTTTTATTCCTTTAATGAACTCACTGTTTAGATAATTGGAGATATTTTTTTGAGCATCGTTTATCATACTGCTGAGATCATATTTAGCCATTTTCTCTATTTCGCCGGTTATCTTTTTTGAAAACAGCCAATCGGCAGTTTTTAAAAGGGCATCTTTTGATTTTACATCGAATTCCACTTTCTTGATTGCAAGTGTTTTGGTTGCCTCATCATATTCGGGTTTCCCGGTAACATAAAAATAACCGTTATCACTTCCGGTAAATTTCACTTTCACAATCAGTCTTTCGTTTTGACTGCCCATCAATTGACATTCCTGAAAAATAAATTTCTTTCGTACAAATGCTTTCCTGAATTCATATTCTTTGCCAACGATTTGCTTGTTTAAGATAGCGCTTAGTGAATCATAATTGAGAACTGCATCTACATAAATATTGAACCCCGGATTGCGGCTGAAACTACTGATAGATGGAACAGGTGACAGCGGATTGTTAGGCTTTTCAAATTTCAAAACCGGCTTGGCAGATAAACCAAGATTGATATTGAGTTTATCACCGCTTCCGAATAATCTGTTGAGTCTTATTTTTTGCGGATTAATTTGCAGCCAACCCATATTGTTGACGTTATAAGGTGTGTTCAATTGATGCCAGAGCATCTGGAATTGTGGTTTCAAATCAATTCTCCCATAACTTTTTTCTAAATCTGCCTTCGAAACGTCTAACTCTTTTTTCAAGGCTTTCATAATGGTAGGCGTAATGTCTTGCCCCCAGAAACAAACGGTACATTTATCAATGGGAACGGGTTCATTGCGCACCACTTCCATCTTTACGGTATAGTTTGTAAGCGCCGTAAGATTGATGGTATATGACACATTTACTCTTCTTTCACCTTCGTCAAAACCACATTTACATTCGGGAGTCCAGGGCGAGATGGCTACTCCGTTTACACAGGCCCGGGTTGACCCGATGATTTTGTAGTAACCCGTAAAAGAAATATTGATACTCGTTTTCTGAAAATCAAACTGAAGCGGACCACGCCTGAAACTGTATTTGTATCGGGTATCGCAGCCTTCCTGCACCCAGGAGTTAGGATAACCGGGTGAAGTGAAAAGTGTATCTACTTTTTTGTCTGCCAAACTGTAAAATGGTTTTAGGTCTATCTGAATAGGAATATTAATTTCAGATTCCGGAATATTCTCCAAACTGAAATTGCCAACCGGCAGAACCGGCTTGTCAGGCGAAATTGTTTGAGCCTGAGCTATTGTAAAAATACCTGAGAGAACTATCAGTATTAATAACCTTATCATTTTATCTCCACTAAATAATAATTCTTCTTACCTTTTTGAAGCAGCAGATATTTTTCGTGCAACAGATTTGTAGTGTTGACAATTTGTTGTACATCACTCACTTTCTTTCTGTTGAGACTGATACCTCCTCCCTGAATAAGCTTTCGAGCTTCACCTTTGCTCGAACTAATTTGGGTTTCGGCCAACAACGATACAATATCTATTCCGGCATTTAATTTTTCCGACTCGATGAAAGATTTGATTACACCTTCCAAGCCCTGCAAATCTTCCTCGCTCATTTCTTCGGCAGGTTTGGTTTGGTTGGCAAAAAGTTTCTCAGTGGTTTCTACCGCTTTTTCATATTCCTGCTGCCCATGTACAAAAATGGTTACTTCTTTGGCTAATGTTTTTTGTAATAAACGTTGAGAAGCATTTTTTTTGTGTTCTTCAATCAAACTTGTGATTGTAGGTGCATCAAGGAAGGTGAAAATTTTTATCCAGCCCTCTGTATCTTCATCGCTTGCATTTAGCCAAAACTGATAAAACTGGTAAGGCGAAGTCTTTTCAGCATCGAGCCACACATTACCCTGTTCTGTTTTTCCAAATTTGGTTCCATCTGCTTTTCTGATAAGCGGGCAGGTAAATGCAAAGGCTTCTCCATCGGCCTTTCGGCGGATGAATTCACTTCCGGTGGTGATATTTCCCCACTGGTCGCTGCCACCCATTTGCAGTTTACAATTTTTTTCTTTGTACAAATGATAATAATCGTATCCCTGCATCAATTGGTAAGCAAACTCGGTGTAACTGATGCCCACTTCTCCTTCAAATCTTTTCTTTACACTGTCTTTTGCCATCATGTAGTTTACGGTGATATGCTTACCCGCATCTCTCAAAAATTCAAGAAAAGAAATATTTTTAAACCAGTCGTAGTTGTTTACCATTTCTGCAGCATTCGGCAGCGAAGGGTCGAAATTCAAATATTTTTCTAATTGCTGTCTGATGCCTGCCACATTTTCTGCTAATTGCGTTTCATTTAGCAAATTGCGTTCCTGACTTTTGCCGCTGGGGTCGCCAATCATACCGGTAGCGCCGCCTACAAGCGCAATGGGTTTATGCCCTGCTTTTTGTAAATGCACTAATAATAAAATAGGCACTAAGCTCCCGATATGCAGACTGGTTGCTGTGGGGTCAAATCCAATATATGCTGTAGTTACTTCCTTATTAAGTTGTTCCTGTGTTCCGGGCATGATATCCTGCACCATTCCTCTCCAACTAAGCTCTTTTATTAAATCGTACATACTCAAAAAATTTTAAGTGTGCAAAAATAAACTTTTCGGCTGAGTAATAAGGTATTCAATGGAGGAAAACAACATTTGCTTCACAAAAATATTTTTAAACCACTGTTAAAAACTTCTATTTCCATTACCATTCTTTTCCCCTTAGATTTGCACCCCCAAACATAAAAAAATGGATTTTAAATATATACAGCAAATAGCGACAGACCTCTCATTGAATGTGAAGCATGTGGATAATGTGTCTCAATTACATGGCGAGGGAGCCACCATCCCATTCATCAGCCGATATCGTAAGGAAGCTACCGGTAATATGGATGAGGTGCAGGTAGCAAATGTGATTGATAAGATTAAATATTATGATGAACTGGAAAAAAGAAAAGAAACGGTTCTGAAGACAATTGAAGCTGCGGGAAAACTAACGCCGGAGTTAAAACAACGGATTGAAAATACAATCAGTGCTACAGAGTTGGAAGATATCTATCTGCCTTATAAGCCTAAGAGAAAAACCCGTGCCACTGTGGCGGTTGAAAAAGGATTAGAGCCATTGGCTAAAACTATTTTTGAACAAAAAAATATTGATGTTGATGGAGAATCCGGAAAATATCTTACCGAAAATGTAAAAGACATCAATGAAGCGCTGCAGGGAGCACGTGATATTATGGCAGAATGGGTTGCCGAAAGCGAACAGGCCCGAACCCTTATCCGCTCTATGTTTGAGGAGGGAGCAATCGTTTCTTCCAGAGTGCTTACTACTAAAAAAGAAGATGCGGAAGCGCAAAAGTACCGCGATTATTTTGATTTTAAAGAACCATTGGCTAAGTCGCCATCTCACAGAATACTGGCTATCAGAAGAGGGGAGAAGGAAGGATTTTTGATTATGGATATTGCAGTAGAAAAAGATGTGGCTATTGGTGAACTGAAAGATAGTTTTGTTACCAGTTCTAATCCTTCATCGCAGCAATTGGAGCAAGCCATTGAAGATGCTTATGTCAGATTGCTAAAGCCTGCTATTGAAACCGAATTCAGAATGAACAGCAAAACCGCTGCTGATGAAGAGGCAATTAAAGTATTTGCCGAAAATCTTCGCCAGTTGTTGCTGGCATCTCCTTTGGGTCAGAAAAGAGTTCTGGCTATTGATCCGGGCTTCCGTACAGGCTGTAAAGTAGTATGCTTAGACGAGAGTGGCGCTTTTTTGAAATATGAAACCATTTTTCCTCATGCGCCTCAAAATGAGTGGATGAATGCGGTAAACGCTCTCAAAAGATTAGTATCTGATTACCATATTGAAGCCATTGGTTATGGAAATGGCACTGCCAGCAAAGAAACCGATCAATTAGTACGTAGTATTGACTTCGGTAAGCCGGTTACAATTTTTATGGTGAATGAAAGCGGCGCTTCTATTTACTCGGCAAGCGAGGTCGCAAGAGAAGAATTTCCTGAAGAAGACGTAACCGTGCGAGGCGCCATTAGCATTGGACGCAGGCTGCTTGATCCGCTGAGTGAATTGGTAAAGATTGATGCAAAAAGTATTGGTGTGGGGCAGTATCAGCATGATGTAAACCAAAACCGGCTGAAAGAAAGCCTTGATCAGGTGGTGGAAAGCTGTGTGAACTATGTGGGAGTGGATGTAAACACTGCCAGCAAACACCTGCTGGTGTATGTTTCGGGCCTTACTGCCACTACTGCAAAAAATATTGTAGAATTCCGTAGCAAAAATGGCGCATTCAGAAAAAGGGATGAACTGTTGAAGGTGTCAATGCTTGGGCCAAAAGCTTTCGAACAATGCGCAGGATTTTTGCGCATCCCTAATGCTGAAAACCCTTTGGATAATTCAGCGGTGCATCCAGAAAGTTATCCGGTGGTGGAAGAAATGGCAGCTAAATTAAATTGTAGCGTTAATGACCTGATAACCAATGCTGAGCTGCGCAAACAGATAAAAGCCAAAGAATTTGTAAATGAAACGGTGGGGGTTTATACCATTGAAGATATTTTAAAAGAATTGGAAAAACCCGGACGTGACCCGCGCGAAGCAATCGAGGAATTTCGGTTTGACGAAGGCCTGTCGGCTATTGAAGACCTGAAACCGGGAATGAAAGTGCCGGGAATTATCACCAATATCACCAATTTTGGCGCTTTTGTGGATGTGGGAGTGAAGCAGGACGGATTGGTGCATGTATCGCATCTGGCAAATAAATTTGTAAGCGATCCTAATGAAGTGGTAAAACTGAATCAGAAGGTGATGGTAACGGTGTTGGAAGTGGATGTGCCACGCAAAAGAATATCACTAAGCATGAAAGATGATAATGCGCAGCCGGTGAGGACCGAAAGAAAGGAAAATAATACAAGGCAGATTAAAGAAAAAGCGCAACCAAAAAGTAATTTTCATTCCAGTTTGGATGCGTTGAGGAGAAAATTTGAAAAGTAAGGTTTGTCAAACGCCTTGAGCATTTCAAAAACCGGAAGGCTGAAATTATATAATACAATAAGGCGCTAAATGGTGGTACCAGATGACTAATCTATGGTTTTGGTTCACTCTCTTAAGAAAGGGAGAGCAAAAATGGTAATAAACCTTAATTAAATTTATAGAGTTGGCTGATGCTAGAGTTGCTACACTACCTTTATTTTTTGGCGTAGTAAATTTATCAACACCAATCGCTACCTGTTTTACACTTTGCAGGTAAGCATAAATGGCTAAAATATCTTCGGTATTCATGCCGGCATACTTTTTCCAAGGCATTATGGATTGCTTTCAGCCCTGCTCTTCCTTTGGTAACGAGAAACTACTGTTGGTATAAATTTTTGATCGTTCCATAAATATTTTTCCTTGAACCAACTGCCGATACCTGTATTATAATCTGGTGTGATATTGGCTGACAATAAAACTGTACCATCTGGGAATTTGAATTCATTGCCACCGGCAAATTTTTTTCCCATTGTCTAAAAAATCACAACTCAATCATTTTATTTTTTTTCATAAAATTATAAATAGCCGGTAAAAAACAGTTTAAAAAATATTAAATTAGTAATATTATAATAAAAAATATATAATAAATAATGTTGAAAATATAAAAAATAATATGTTAAAACATTAATTTTATGGAATAAAATAAATTTATTATTGTAATTCTATATTTATCCATTAAAAATAAAACATTAAATAATATATGCACATGACTAAAAAACTTGCAATTTTCCCGTTTATATTAATAGTATTTGTTACCATGGTATCACTTTTTATGGGACATAACCCTACATCCATAGCTGCAAATGATAAAATAAATACGGGTGATACTGCCTGGCTTTTAACTTCGGCAGCGCTTGTATTAATAATGACTCCAGGTTTGGCATTTTTTTATGGTGGGATGGTAAAGAAGAAAAATGTAATTTCTACTATGTTGCAAAGTTTCATTTGTATGGTAATAGTTAGCCTTATTTGGGTGATTTTTGGTTTCAGTTTAGCATTTGGCAACAATATGTTAGGTGGTTTTTTGGGAAATCCGATGACATTTTTTCTAATGAATGGTGTTCTGGACGGGAAACCATGGGTGGCGGCACCCACAGTTCCGTTGGTGGTTTTTGCTTTCTTTCAGTTAAAATTTGCCATTATATCGCCTGCTTTAGTTACAGGGGCAATTTCGGAACGGGTTAGATTTACATCATACTTATTATTTATATGTCTGTTTATTATTTTTATATATTGCCCATTGGCGCATGCTACCTGGCATCCTGATGGTTTTTTAGCCAAATTAGGCGTGCTTGATTTTGCCGGTGGCACAGTGGTGCATTTAAGTGCAGGTGTGGCAGCGCTTGCAAGCGCTATTTATCTGAAAAAGAGAACCGATCAGGAAATGAAACCCGCCCGCATCACCTACGTGCTTCTTGGCGCCGGTTTATTGTGGTTTGGCTGGTTTGGATTCAATGGCGGTTCGGCAATGGGTGCCAATAACCTTGCGGCCATTGCCTTGGCCACTACAGCCGTAGCCTCAGGCGCTGCCGCTTTTGCCTGGATTATTTTTGATGCTTTACGAGGGAAAAAACCCTCAGCAATGGGTACCAGTATAGGCGCAGTGGTAGGATTGGTAGCCATAACCCCGGCGGCTGGTTTTGTAAGTCTGCCTCATGCCATGGTAATCGGTATCGTTGCCTCATTTGTAAGCAATCTTATGGTTGAGCTAAGAACCAGAACAGGCTTGGACGATACACTGGACGTGTTCCCTTGCCATGGTATGGGTGGATTAGTGGGAATGATTCTTACGGGCGTTTTTGCAAACCCGGGAATCAATCCTGTGGCAGGAAAAGGATTATTTTTTGGAGAAACAAAATTGTTTTTCACACATTTTTTTGCTTCAATAGCCATAATGGTATGTGTTTTTATTATGTCAATGATAATTTTAAAAATTACCGATCTGATTACCCCATTAAGAGTTAATGAAGAGGAGGAGGCAGTGGGATTGGATATTACACAATTGGGCGAGTCGTTGTAAACCTTGCAATAAATGGAGATGTAAACTAAACTTATATTTTATGTCTTTGTGAAACTATATTAATCTATACATTTTCCCCGGAAGCGATTGAATTACATTCTGCATTTCAAGATTCAGAATGGCTACTGCAACCGAACTGCTGCTTAGACCTGAGAGCAGGTTGATATCGTCAATACTTATGGTTTCTGCATTATTGAGTATGTTTATGATAATCTTTTCTTCTTCCGTCAGTTCTATAAACAGCTCTCTGGTTTTCTTTGGTTCTTTCTTTTTCTTTTCCTGCCAACCCATTGTTTCCAATAATTGTTTGGCATCCGTCAGTAAGATTGCTTTGTTATTTTTAATCAGATGATTGCAACCATTACTTTTTTTGTCGGTTGTTTTGCCGGGAAAGGCAAATACATCTTTATTATAGCCATTTGCCAGTTCGGCAGTAATCATGCTACCACCTTTAATATCCGTTTCCACCACAATAGTGGCATCGCTCATACCGGCAACTATCCGGTTACGGCTTGGAAAATTATGCTTATCTGGCTTGGTTTTAGACATGAATTCGGTAAGCAGGCCGCCATGTTGCACCATTTCTTTGGCGGTATTGAGATGGTCTGAAGGATAAATTTTATCTAAGCCGTGTGCCAGCACACCCACTGTTTTCATATTGTTTTTTAATGCGGCTTTATGCGCCAAATAGTCGATTCCATAAGCTAATCCACTCACTACCAGCACATTAGTCGAACTTAGGTCTTCAACCAATTTTTCTGTAATGGTTTTGCCATATTCTGTATGCATTCTGGAACCTACAATAGCTACAATTTTGGAGCTGTTAAGGTCTGCATTTCCTCTATAATAAAGCAGGGTGGGAGGGTCGTAGCAGTTCAATAGTCTTTTCGGATAGTTTTCATCACCAATAAAAAGTGGTTCAATTTTATATTTTTCGATAAAGGCCAATTCCTTTTCCGCCTCATCAAAGTTTTGAAATTCTCTTATATTTTTTACTCTTATTTCTCCTAATCCTTCAATTGCAGACAAGGTAGATTTTTTTGCCTTGAAAATATCTTCTACTTCTAAGTGTTGCAATAACAATTTTGCAAAAACAGGCCCAATGCCCGGCACCAATGTTAATGCAATTTTATGTAATAGATTGTTAATCAAAGGGTTGTTCGTTTAAAACATTTAAGATGATGACACAAGCTTGATTGATTTGAGCTTCGGAGATAATCAGAGGCGGACAAATGCGCATACAATCAGCCGCAAACAAAAACCAGTCTGTAAGAACACCTGTTTGTTGGTGGGCTATCATTGCATCGATGATTTTTTTATTGGTTTCAAAATTTTCAAACTTCACTGCCATCCAAAGTCCGTAGGATCGAACCTCCATGATAAGAGGATGTTTAAGCTTTTCCAAAAATATTTTTTCTTTGATTCTGACTGTTTCAATCAGGTTTTCTTCAAGAAGCGTTTTCATGGCAGCCAGTCCTGCAGCACAACAAACCGGATGACCGCCAAAGGTGGTGATATGACCCAGAATGGGATTATCAGCCAATTGTATCATCAATTCTCTGTTGGCAATAAAAGCGCCCAACGGCATGCCGCCTCCCAACGCTTTTCCCAACAATAGTACATCAGGAATGATTTCAAAATTTTCAAAAGCCCATAGCGTACCGGTTCGACCAAATCCTGCCTGTATTTCATCCAGAATCAATAATACCCCTTTTTCGGTACATTTTTTCCTTATTGTTTGCAGCCATTCCTTTTTTGGAGCTATGATTCCTGCTTCTGCCTGTACTGTTTCTAAAATAACACAAGCTGTTTGACTATCAATTTCATTCAGCCAATCATAAGAGTTATAGTCAACATGTAAAACATCGGGCAGTAAGGGTCGGTAAGCATTTCTCCAGTATTCGTCGCCAATGATACTTAAAGCGCCTTGTGTGGATCCATGATAAGAGTTCTTAGCTGCAATTATTTTAGTGCGGTTGGTAACTCGTTTTGCCAACTTCATAGCTCCTTCCACTGCTTCGGCACCCGAATTGGTAAAATAAACTGAGTTGAGGGACGATGGTAGGTGATCCGTCAAATATTTGGCATACTGAACCTGGGGTGTTTCTACAAACTCGCCATATATCATAATGTGCATATAAGCATCTAACTGTTCCTGAATGGCCTTCAGTACTTTAGGATGCCGATGTCCGGTATTGGCCACACTGATGCCTCCGATAAGGTCAATGTATCTCTTTCCATCATTTCCGTATAAATAACATCCTTCTGCTTTGGTTATTTCCAAAGCCATAGGAGCCAAAGAAGTTTGAGCGACATGTTGCAGAAAAAGTGAACGTTGGTTCATGCGGTAAAGATAATTAGTTTACGGTTTTGATTTTTTCTTTTATGAGTCTGGGGGAATTGTTAAATATTCATTAATTAGAAAGTTAAAGTGTTGCGTAAAGCAACCTTTTTACGTTTTGATGTTTGAAAGATAATTGATAACCTAACAAATTTTAGAGCTATGAAAAGTGTTAAAGCTAAACCGTTTATTTTTTATGCAACCTTCCTGTCATTATTTTTGGTTGCCGTTTCTTTTACTTCCTGTTTAAAGTCTGAACCGCCTACTCCTGTGGCTTATCTAAATGTAATTCATTCATCTGCCGGTGATGAAGGATTAAATTTTGCATTAGATCATAACAGAGTGTATTATCAAAATTTCAGATATGGAAAATATACCGGATATTTCAGGGCTTTTCCGGGTACCAGAGCATTCAAAGTATATGAAAGAAATAATGATAATCCTTTGATAACCAATAACATTAATCTTATTGAAAACAAACACTATTCTGTGTTTATTGTGGACACAAGCGCTAATATGGAGGCAGTTTTGTTAAGAGACAGTACCCAGGCGGCCGGTCAGGATTCCATTCGTATCCGCTTTGCAAATATGAGTCCCGATGTACCGGCAATGGATTTTTACCTTCAGGGAGAAAACACACCGATTGCATCAAATGTAGCTTATAAAACGGCGGTGGATTTTGTAAGTAAGAAACTTACAAAAGATATGGTTTTTGAGGTGAAAAAATCCGGACAAAATACTGTTTTGGCTACTTCAGATAAATACAATCTGTGGGACAGAAGGGTTTATACCATCTGGTCGGGCGGATACCAGGCCGGAACCGGTGATAGGAAATTAAAGATTTTTGGAATGATTCACAATTAGTTATAAAGCCAAAAGATTAATAATGAACCTGCCTTTGAAGGCAGGTTTTTTATTGGGTCTCACATAATTTTAATTGTCTAAAATTCAAATACTTTATCTTATATACTGTTATTTATAAAAAGTACTTACATTAAATGCAATTTGAAAAAAGCATTTTTAGTTTTAATGTTTAATGTTCTTTTTATCATACGTTGAAATGACAAAATCAAGGATCGGAGTGTTTAGAAACATAGATAACTTTAAGGAAAGGATACACTGTTTTGACAAAGATTTTAATATTAATCGCCAGATTGTGATTTTTGCTTGTGATATAAAAAATTTTGGGAATCAGCAACCAAAATCTTGCAAAAAAAAACCGTAAATTGCCCAAAACTGAAATTATGAGATTCTTAATAAAATTGAATAAACTCGAAGGGACAGAAATCCCGGCCAATTATCAATACCCTATGAGTGCAGCTATTTATCGTATCATTTCTAAAGGTGATTCGGGATATGGACAATTCTTGCATGAGCGGGGTTACGGCAAAAAAGATAAAGGTTTTAAATTGTTTAGTTTTTCACAGTTGGTGGTACCTTTTGAAATTGTGGGGGATAAAAAAGATCGTTTTAGAATTTTAAGTAATGAAGCAAAATTTCAAGTGGCGTTTCATCTGCCCCAGGCAATGGAAAGTTTTATTAAAGGATTATTTCAAAGTGAAAAAATTGAGATTGCGGACAAAAAGTCCAAAGCAAGTTTTAGTGTGAAATCGGTAGAAAGTTTGCTTAATCCTTTGGGAAGCCACAAAGAAAATGAGATAGTAGAGATACAGTTAAAGCCCTTGTCGCCGGTAGTTGCAGGACTGCCTTTAAATGATGGTAAGTATAAATTTTTATCTCCTGACAATTTAGAATTTGCAGAAAGCCTGATTTTTAACTGGCGCAATTAAATCGCTACCTGTTTTGATGAACAGTCCGCCACTTCTGCATTACTGTTGATTGAGATTATTACTATGAAAACGTCATTCAAATCACGGTTGATTACTATTAAAGCGGATACACAAGTGGAAACTAAAATCAGGGGTTGGATGAATTTTGGTCTCAAAGTTACAGCCGAAAGAAGATTTGTGGATTTGCTGCTAAACTCCGGTGCTGGTGTTTATAATGCGCAGGGGATGGGGTGTTTGGTGGGAGATTGAAGGGAGATTGAATGAGATTAAAGGGAGATTGAATGAGATTGAAGGGAGATTGAATGAGATTGATTTGGAATTAAATGTAACTAAATAAATATTGAATATGAATAATAAGGATTTGGAAGAGATGCTTTTGAGGGCTGAAAAAAGATCATTGGTTGAATGGTTGGTGGAATACTCAAAAGATAATTCAGATTTTGAACAACTTTTGCGTAAAAAATTTGCACCTCAAAATGTTAAGGTTGATTCTGCTAAGGATTATTCTATGATTATTCAGGCAGCATTCTTGAATAATCCGTATAATTCGCATAGTCGTTACGGTGATTGGGATGAATATGGTTTTGATGCTGAAAGCGTTCGTGCTGATCTGGAGAAATTATTGGAAGAAGCGGAGTATTTCTTGAAAAACAATAATACAAAAGTTGCTGTTGAAATTTGCAAAAATATAATTGAAATTGTGCCTGAAGAATGGGAAGATCAGTTTGACTATGAGGGTGATGTTCAAGTTATGTATGATACGGCAATTGATAAACTGGAACTGATGCTAAAAGACGCTCTTTTGTCAGAAAATGAAAAATCGGAGTTGTTTGAATGGTATAAAAAAGAGAGTGAAAACACAAGCAAACATAAATATGTAGGTCTTAATACGAGTTTCGATGTGCTTCAGAGATATTTTTTGAGTTCGGAAGAGATGATTGTTCAAAACTTAAAGTCGTTGGATGAGAAAATCAAAAATGTTTCTGATAGTTATTACAAAGAACGATATGTAATTGAGAAAATAGAAATTTTGGAAGAGGTGGGAAGACTTTATGAAATGCAGCAAACCATTGATGAGTATTTAGAGTTTCCGGGAGTTAGGAGGATTAAGTTAGAGGCTCTAATCCAGGAAAAAGAATATGCTTTGGCAATTGAATTGATTCAGGGAGGAATTGCTGTTGCAGAAATAAATGGACATGCCGGAACTGTTTCTGACTGGAAAGATGAGTTGCTGAGAGTTGTTCAGTATCAAAATGATAAGAAGGAAATTTTGCGATTAGCAGAAGACCTGTTATATAATGGTAGAGGGAATAATAATAAAAAGTATTATGAAATTCTTAAAGCAGAAACCCCTGCAGAAAATTGGGATTCCACTTTAACCAGAGTGCTTTCTAATATTCAAAGTGGAAATGGTTTATGGGGATTCAATCGGTTTCGGGCTGAGGTGTTAGTGGAACATCAGAAGTGGGATGAGCTTTTTGATCAGTGCAAAAAAGGAGGCATCGAGTATTTGGATCAGTATGAAAAGCACCTGAGACCTGCATTTGATCAGGAGATTTACGAGATATATTTGAAATTCATTGAGCATCAAGCCACTGTAACGGATCAGAAGGCTTATGAAAATGTAGCTCATTTCTTGAAACGATTGAAAACATTTTCGAACGGAAACAAAAAAGTCGCAGAACTAATAGCTCAATATCGGGTGGTATATAAAAGGAGAAAAAATATGATGAAAGAGTTGGATAGGGTATGAATTGAATTTGAATTAAACATCATTGAATGGAAAAAACAATTCGACTTTTAATGCTTTTGTCGGGCAATCGAAGTTACAGCATGGATGAACTGACAGAGCGTTTTGAGATTAGCGAACGTACCGTTTATCGGTACTTAAATAACTGTACATCAGGAAAGCGCAGACTGCCTTTTAATCGAACAATAATTGAATTGAAACCAGAAGGAGAAGAGATGTTAGATATTAGACGTTAGACTTTTTATCGACAATAATTGAAACATATTCAAAAAACTAATGAGAAAATAAATTGAGAAAGAGTTCTTTATTTCGGCGGTAATTTGCTTTTTTGTATCTAAACATCTACATTATTACTTTTGTAAATCTTTATCAGCCTATATATTCATTTGCTTTTTTAAAATAGGGTAGAAACATTTTTTTCATCGTACCTTCGTGCATGAGTCTCAGGATTTATTCGTTTTTATTTCCAAAATTAAAATCTTTAATTTCTGAGACTCACTTTTTTTAAAAAACTATAAACAGCTTCAATGAAAAAAGTAGTCCTATTGTTATTGATTAGTATTTCAGTATTGTTGGTACAAGGGCAGGAAAAAGAAATTCGCTATTTGTCAGGTACTGGCAGTGATAATACAGTAGCCTGGGATTTTTATTGTACCGGAGGTAGAAAGAGTGGTTACTGGACAAAAATACAAGTGCCTTCTTGCTGGGAACAACAAGGTTTTGGAACCTATAATTATGGTCGCGATTATAAGACTTATGGAAGAAATTTTCGTTTTGCAGACGAAAAAGGGTTTTATAAATTTAAATTTAATGTACCTGATAGATGGCGTGATAAGGAGGTTTTTATT